>UMHT01043487.1_pt1 | contig 53111 bp, 64 predicted proteins | sample 1965601 | NCBI WGS metagenome assembly UMHT01 (sample SAMEA4836105, study PRJEB28245) | human gut metagenome | biome: gut microbiome; material: fecal sample | place: Denmark | collected 2008 | reverse complement strand
ACCTATTGTGTCTACAAAGAGGACAAATCGAAAAAGGAGACAGTAGAGCGCGAAGAGGGTGGCAAGAAAATTACCGAGACGAGAGAAATACCTGGCAAGGCGATATTGATCGAGGTGATTACCGTAGACGAGAACGGCATAAACATCCGATAAAAACGGATAGCCGTTCGCCCTCCGGATTGGACGAGTAAAACAATACCTAAATACAGAAGAATAATATGAAGAAGATAGCTTATTTGTATGTTGAAAGAGATGATAGCGAATATGACTATAAAGTCGGATTTGCAAGCTACACCGAGGCAAATGAATATCGACAAGAGTGCCAACGTAGATGGATAGGCCACTGTGACTATGTGTATCTTTGGACCGGTTCCGAGAGAATTAACCTCACAAGAATGCCGAAAGACGAGAGAAATGAATTATTAAAACAATTTAACATACCGGAATAATGGAAAATAACAAATCACAGTTCAAGAGAACAGGAGTTTTGCACGATGGAGCCGAGTGTATTGAGATACAAATAAGTCACTCAGGCGATGCGGCAAGGTATGTGAGCACAATCACGTTCACAGTAAAGGACCCAGAGGTCACGAGAGGCCGTTGGCAAGAGATACACTACAGCAAGAGAAATGGCTATGCGTATATTGTGAAATACGGCAAGAGACTATATTTGCACAAATTTCTAAGAATATACTAACATGGCAGTAAGAATGAATGTAAAATAACCAACACTATTTAACGAAAAAAGTTCTTAAAGCAGTAACCAGATTAAAACAAGAGAATTAACAAATAAAATTACAGTAATATGGTAACAATGAAATTTTCAGCAACTAAGTCAGAAACGCTGTTTTTGACACCAACAATTGCAGTTGAACAAGACAACTCAGAAACAGCAATCCGATTTGCTCTTTGGCACAGCGTGTTCAGCGTAGAGATAAGCAAGAGTTATAAAACTGTAAAAGCTAAATAATATGGCAAGAAACGAAATGTTTGTAACAGCTTATAGGCTTGAAGTTGAGGCCATTCGAGAGAATTTGAGTAATATGGAGAACTTCATAGAAGCCATTTCGGATTGCGCTATCGTGTCCAATGAGGAAAGTAACGTAGCTATTATAGTAGCGTCTTCGGATGCCTTAGGAACAACGAAATTGGCTAATATGGCACTCAGATTCTTTGGCAAGGAGGGATATAATATAAGTACTCTCGGACTTTTAGGGCCGTTCAAGAAACTCAATTGATATTTTTTAACATAAAACTTGGAAAATAATTCTCAAAACGGTTTTATAAATTGAATAAACATATTATATTTGCAATATCAAAATAAAACAAGTAATAACAATTAAAATTTACAGCATTATGGCAACAAAGAAATTTTCACAAATGACAACGAAGAAGTTAAATGCTCTTTTAGCAACAGCAAGTGACGAAGATAAAGCCGAGATTGAGGCTGTACTCGCAGCTCGTGAGCAAGCTCAAGCTCCAGTATCAGGAGAAACACAATCCGAAGTGGCAAACCCTGTACAGGAGTTCGAAGACACAGAGAACCCGTTAACACCTGAGGAAGAAGCAGCTATAAAAGCAGCAGAAGAGAACAATGGTGTCAATCCGATGAGCAATAGCAGCAAAGCAACTCTTGAGAAAAAGCCGAAGATGACCGATGAGGAGCGCCATGCATTGGCCGAAGAGCTGAAAAAGAATATCAATCACCGCTGTCAAGCAGTCCCGTTCAATACTGTAGAATGGGTTGATGGTTACATCGCAGGAGTAGTCGAGGAGAAGCGCACAAACAAAGTTCTTTACGCTATTAAGACAGATGACGGACGCCGCATCGTTAAGGTGCATGACAGTAATCTTGTTCGCATTTTGGACGAAGTCATTGAGCCGGAAAAGAAAATTCGTGCTCGTAAAGCAAAAGATCCAGTAGATAAAATCGATTGGACACCGGAAGCAATCGCCGAAGAGATTAATGAAGTTATCGACAATGTCGGTAAAATGGTAGAATTTGAGAAATACCGTACTACAGATGAAAATGGTGAAGAGCATGCCGAAATGGTAGTCGGCCGTATTGTGGCAATCGTGCCAGATAAACGAGCTCAGCGTTTACTTTACCGTATTTTAGTCCCGACACCTATTGAAGGTAATCCACTTGCAGCAAAGACAATGCATAAAGTCGCAAAAGCTGATGGCCTTAAAATTGCCGAAGAGTTCGACGAAGAAGGTATGCGGCTCAATGCTAAATATTTGGAACGCCGTGAGGCAGCAGCAACCCGCGCTCCGCTTACTCCGCAAGATCGCGTAATCCGTTGCGAAGAGAATGTTAAAAAGGCAGAAGAGAAGCTGCAGAAAGCTCAGGAAGAACTGGAAGCTAAAAAGAAACAGCTTGAAGATGCAAAAAAGGAATTGGATGAATATTTAGCCGCTCAGGTGAATGAAACCCCAGCTAATGGTATTTCATCTGAAGAGGAATCACTTGCTTAATGTTCGTTATATAGTTCTGCCATGAAAAGAGTCGTCTCGAAAGAGGCGGCTCTTTTTTTTATATCCTCACCATTTATGTTAAAATATGTAATCTTATAAAAGCATGCTTCTTTCGCGTTCTAGGACACTTTTAGGCTTTGAGTGTACTATAATATGGGTTAACTCAATTCGACGCGATAGAGGTCAAAAGAAGCGTATCTATCAATGTATTTTTATAAAGTCTATAATATGAATTGAGGTATGGACTTTCTTGAGTTTTAGGCCACCAGGCAGCTATATAAATAGTTGTTAAATTTATGGCTAATAGTTGACTCATTTTCTTGGCCTCTAGGATATTTTTATTCGAGAATAATAGTAAACCAAATCTATAAAAAGAAATGAGGAGAGAATGAACGAGAATAATGAAATTTCATATATTTTTGAATAGCTCAGAGGCTCTATGTTTTTGACCAAAGATGTGATGCAGCAGTGAAAATTTTTATGTTAAAACCTGTAAAACAGCAATCTATTTCAAGGTTATTTTGTATTTTAGCTTATAAAAGAACAAAAGTAAAACTGTTAAAATATGTTACACACTAAAATGCATAAAAGCCGCATGGCTATCATGGTTAAGCGGCTTATGCTTGTAGGTGCAGAGTGCATATTCTGTTATGCCTACGTAAGTGTGATACAGAAGTTAGCGGGAGAAACGGCCGAGAGAATACTTGCCATGACTGGACAAGAGAATACTATAAGGTCTAACAGGAGAAATATCACAAGCATAACAGGAGAATAAATGAGCAATTTTATTTTAGATTACAGCAAAAAGCAGACTTTGCAAATATCAAATGATGCTTTTTATTTTCTGTACTATGGTGAAGAGCCATTAGACGAAAATAATTTAGAAGAAGCAAATGATGTGTCTGAAATGTTTTTCAATAACTTTTACATAGAAGATGATTGGAAAGCAGTTGATGATTCAGACCTTATAGAATGCACCTTTATTCCGTATATTGAAGATCAAGCAGATTATGATGAGTATGAGGATCTCACTAGACATATTCAGCAGCAAATAAAATGGCTTGATGCAAATCATGTTAGAGTATGGTGGTTTAATAGCCAAACTGGCACAAGAGAATTGCAAGGTGATTTTAAGGTTTATACAAACGAGTATGGTCATAAATGTTTTCATACCGGTAATCAAGATGAGAACTTTATAACAGGAAAAATGTGTATATATTTTCTGAAAAATTTTAAGAAGCGCATATCCTAAAAAGCAGACTACAGAAAAGTAGTCTGCTTTTTTACATTAGGCTTTCATCTTTTTCTACGACGAGAGAATAGCCGACACCTCTTATAGTTTCTATAACAACACGGCTGTCCATTTTAAGCATATTTCGCAACATACATATGTGAACGTCTAAGCTGCGTTTATTAAAGTAGTTATCATCAGCCCATACTTGTTGCATAAGTATTTTCTTAGGTAACGTTTCATTTTTATAAGCGCATAGTAAAGCAAGAACTTGGCTTAGTTTATTATTAAGCTGTGTTTTTACATCGCCTACAGTAAGAATTTTATCTATTGTATTAAACAGGTAATCGCCTATCTCATAAGATGATTCTATATTTCTCACTCGTATACCGCACCTTTTTAAAACAGCTTTTATTCTTCTTATAAGCTCTTCAATATTATATGGCCTTATTACGTAATCATCTGCACCTTCATCAAAAGCTTCTATGACATAATCATACCTAGCTTTATCTGACACCATTATTACTGGTATTTTATTATCTGATTTGCGTAAAAACTTTAATGGTTTTAACCTCATAGAAATATCTGTTGTCTTATAATGACTTAATATGCACAAGTCATAATTCTTTTCTCTGATTTTGGCCAATATATCCTTCTCAGTAGAGGTTATTACTTGAAAGCCATTATATACTAAGTAATCTACCAAAATTTTACAGTCTTCATCTTGATAGATTAAAATTCTCGGCAATGCTAATTTAGTGTTATTACTTTTCATACTATTTCTTTAATTTTGTTTTGTAAGTCATTATATAAAACTTCATACCAAAATGGATTAAGCCTTAACAAGTCAAAGTATGAGTATACACCTTTTTGGTATATTAAAGAAGCATATTTAAGCTCTTTGTCTGCTCTCTTTCTAAGATGCTCATGATAAAACTTTATGGACTGATCTACATTTACCAAGAATAATGATTTATGCTCCATAAGAACTTTCTGCTCTGTGTTTTGAGCAAAATAGTATGGAATATCAGGCATTGCCCAAAAAGTCAATCCAGAACCATATTCTTCACTTGCTTTGTATAAAAAGCCAGGGGATATTCGAATTGAGTCAGGATATAAGCTTTTACATATTCTTAATCTGCGCGGAATAAAAGGATTAATCAATGTTGCTAATCGCTTATTTATATAAGCTGAATATTTATCCACCATCCGTGTATGCTCTTTAACAAGAGATGAAACCAGTAGTTTTATTCTTTCGTTTCCTATAGGGTCACTAAGGCGTATATATTCTTGTCTAAAAGCTTCACGTTGGATGCGTATTCTATCTTCTTTAAGTCTTTGAGATTTTTTCTTTCTAGCTTCTATATTAGCCATTGCAGCTCTACGCTGTCCTTCAGGCCCAAATAGCTTTACACCATTGCAATTATTCCACCCTACACCAGTCCATGGCATTTTATCTCCATATCTAGCTTCAATCTCTCTGTTTTCCTGCTCTTCTTCAGATAATTCAACATGCTCTTCTTCCAAGGTAATTTTTTCAATTGCCTCAGATTGAGCCTCTTGAATATCCTCATCGTCGCTTTTAATTTCATCGAGAAATTCAAAGAGTTCCTTTTCGGTTAAGTCTCCATATTGCTTAATATCTTCCATGCCACTTAAATAATGACTTGATTATATCTTTTCCAGCTTGCTTGTTAAGCAGTCCAAAATATGCGATCGCAAGCATGAGTCTTGCTATTTTATGCAATACCCAGGCTAATAGATATATAGGGAAATAAAGTACACCTACACATCCCCATAAAAATTTAAGCACCTTTTTCATTTTTCTAATATATATAATGGTTGTTTTATTTCGGCAAATTGTGCATTTATACACTGCATATTTGCCTGCTGGCTTATAACTTCTTTTATTGGGCTTTTTATTTCTTGCACACAGCTCATTGAACTTATTATGCTAAACGGAGGGCATGCCATATAAACATCGGCCAATGCATCAACTAACTCATCTTTGCTTAGTTTCTGCAGATTGCTCTTTATTATCTCCCTTATTGGATTGTTCATCTTCTGCTTGCTTTAATTCAACATAAGTTCTATGAAAAGCTTCATCGCCTATTCCTTTAATAAAAGTTCTAAGTGTAGAAGGATATTCGCTTGTATTTATAGTCTTATCGGCTACTTTCGCGTAAAGAGCAACAAGAGCTTTAGGCCCAAATACCTTTTTCTCTTGTAATCTTTCAATGGGACCTCTTTTGAATTGAGCATAAGGATTTCCATCCATAATCTTTGTACGAGTTAGGTACAAATCCTTAATTAAAGCCTCAATATGTTTTTCAAACTGAGGCATTTGAATAATATCAATAACTTTCAAATCTTTCAGCTTCATTTTTATAAGTTTTTAAGTTTTTGTTTATAATACTTTTCTTGCATATCAAAGTGTCTCTTATATATATGCAAATCATGAGCAAAATGATAATAAGTGCCAATAGGTACACCAAGTTCATCTGCAACTAATTGTTGAAGCTTTGTCCAACAATATTGGTCATTGCAAAAGCCATAAACCAAATCGTTGCTTCGCATAGTTACACACATATCAAGAGTTCCTATTTGAGGCTTAATATCAAATCCGACTGATAGTGTACAAGGTGTATCATGTTTATAGTCGTCTTTTTCTTTGCCGTCAAATATAGTAAGCCAAGCTTGACGAGTATCTTTATTCTCTCTAAGCTGCTTAATGCACTTTGCCAATTGATTGTTGCGAGTCCATTGCCACCCATAGTTAGAATTGACAATATTGTCGCCACCGTGCATTTTATCCCATATAGGAGCATACTTTTTAATTTCAGCTACACTCCTATCACATGACATGTACCAAGCGTATTCACGCTCTGCATATCGTTCGCTGAATTTGCGCCATTCTGTCGTTATAACTCGCTGCTGAGGATTAAGTAAATAAAAACCAATGTTGTAAACAGCTCTTGTACCGACATTAGTATTTACTCCTTGGCCCATAATAAAAGCGTATAGATCTTCAAAAGCCTCAGTAGCATTTTTATAGGCTATGTTCATTCTACCCAAATTTGTTTTGTTTGCCAATCCATTCTATTTCTTGATATTTTAAAAGCCTCTGCTTGTTTCCACGTATTAAAATATTTAAGCAAAGTTCCCGTCGAGTCAAATACACCATATTGAATTTTTCCCATATCACTTAGCTATTTTATTAGTGCTGCTGTTATAAACCCTGAATAATATTTCTTCTGCTTCCTCATTCATAGAATCACAAATACTTATTGCTTCTTCCATAGATAAGCCTGTGAGTTCTTCGTCATTATCGTTTATAGCAATTTCACCTGTTATAACCCTAATGTCAAATGAGTTTACAGAAGCAAAAGTTTTAGTAGCGTTAAGAGCTTGCACACAGATATAACACACGGCATCTTTGTATATAAACGATAAAGTACTTGTACCTTTTAGTATATCTGCATAAAATTCTCTTAACTTTTCCGGTTTAAACCATCCGCTTTCATCCATCCGTTTATATTCCACAAGCCATTTACCATACCCATTTGAAGCTTTAAACCTGTTAGCATAAATGGCCACAAATCTGAGAAATTGGTCTGTGTAAATGACTTGTGGAATTTCAACTGTTTTCTTTTTCATAGAGCATCAAACTCTTTTTGCAATTCGTCAATGCGCTTTTGTATTCTAGCCAAAGCTAAAAGTTTCACATCTTCGAAGTTTACAAAGTTATTATCCACTTCCATATACTTAGATTGTCCGCAATATGTTATTGTAGTACTAAGTTCTATTTTGTGAATAGCATTTGCTTCTTCCCATTTTTCTTTTTGCTCTATAAGGTGTTTTATATACTTTATTAGCTCTCCACCTTTATTTAATTTTTCTTCTGTCATGATAATTAAAAAGTTTATATATTCTCGCGCGTTCTAGAGCACGCTTATTATTCCATTATTATTCACCATTCATGTACTTAAAGCGCGATATTGCGCGCGAGAATAATGTGAAAATCAATCCTTAGTATGACCCAGTAGACCCGAGTGCCCCATCACCACGCTCAGATGAACGGCTGAAAAGCTCTGACTCAGAAACTTCTTCAAGGCCTTCATACGATACAGGCACAAGAATAAATTGTGCTATTTTCATACCTGGTTTAATGTGGACTTTAGCTTTACCTACGTTAACAAGATGTATATGAATTTCACCTTGATAATCTTCATCTACAATCTTGGCTCCTAGGATAACAATGCTCTCAAATGCTTCTGGCTTCGGTTTTCTATTAGCCATAATACAAGCCCATTTAGAAGTTACGACTCCTGACTTATCAGCTGCCATAAGCATATATCCTTCTGGAATCTCCATCTTAATACCTGATGGTATTAAAATATCAGTTCCTGGATTTACGATAAAACCTTTGTTACTACCGAAATTAGGAACGAAAAAATCAATTCCTGCTGCCTTACCAGTTCCACGAACAGGGGATTTTACATTTCTTATTTTTGCAAATTTCATGGTTACATCATTTCAATGAGTTTCTTAGCCGCTATTTCTACAGCTTTAGCAAATCTGTTTTTAACTTCCGGGCTTATAAGGCTGTAAACTCCTTCATTTTCAAAAGCATCGGCCATGATAGCTTCAATTTTTGAAAGCTTAGGATTAGAAGCGTTAATGCCATATTTATCCATAAGTTCTTTGTTATACTCATACTTAATACCTCTGCCATTTTCTACAGGAACAAGTTTGGCTATTTCTGCATAAGTATTTGGCTTTCTGCTCGTAGGAACAGCGATAATAATCTCTTGATTTGTTGTCATGCACAGATCTGTGCACATTTCCATTACTTCATTGAAGTCACGCTTATACTCTCTTGGAGTTACTGAAATTAAACTTTTCATAACGATACCAAATTAGCAATTAAGTTCAACATATATTCTTTGTCTTTACATCTTCCGAGCTTCATCTTATCTTTTAAGGCGAGAGCTACTAGCTGAACATTTATAAGATGATGTTTTGCATGAGACTCTTCGATTATATCGATTATATCCAATAATACCCCTTTGGATATAATCTCATCGTAGCTTTCAGTCTTGTCAATGATAGCATTTATCTTGACTCCACCGATTACAAATGAGTAACACGTGCTTTCTTCATAGTTTTCATTCCCAAGGTCAGACAGGAATTGAAGTTCTTTTAACTTTGCTTTCTGCTCTTCTTTCAAATGAAATACCTTTATATCTATATCCTGTGGATTAGACGGAACTCCGAGCATATCCAGAGCAGTTGTACCTGTTACCATATACTCAATTTTATTTACTCTGCAAAAGTCATCGAGTTTGAATAAAGCTTCTTTTATCTTCATCATATTATCTATATTTTTTAATAATAAAATGTCACTAAGTTTAATTACATTTTCTTTTATATCCATATGTATTATTACATTAAATCGTCCTCGAATAAGCTTGGTTGCTCAGTGACTTTAGGAGCAACTTTTATATCTCCTGGCTTGCGCTCTAACACCCAAAGAGTATTGCGCGAAGCATCCGGAAACATAGGAGCCATTATATTGGAAACGAGATTTGAGTCATAGTAATCTTTAAGAGCATCAAACATTTTTTGTTGCCAATCATTCATCAATGGCTTATAGTCTTTAGCCGAAGCAAATGTGCCGAACTTATTTACTATATCAAAATGTTTCAACAATATGCCTTCAAGCTCCCAATGGTCAAACTCTTGTACGTCAACCCCACGCCCATCACCAGAATCATAAGTATGATTACCAGCCGCTCCTACAGATGGATCGTAGTTCGGAGTTGAAAGATAATAAGTGGCGTCGTTATTACCACAAGCCTTAAAGTTTTCCAAAAAAGCATCTGCATTCTGTTTGCCAACGTGCTCGATCACTTCAAAGGCACATACTTTATCAGCATTAAACTTGCTGAAATCCATGCAGTTTTTAACAAGATCAGCGACATAGAAATGAGCCCAAGGTATATCAGCATATTTTTCTGCTGCTCCTTGAATTGTTTTCTCACGAATATCAATACCGATATATTCTTTCTGCTTAAACTTGTTTCGGTATAATACTTCAAGCAAGTTAGCAGCCCCACAGCCAAAATCAACAATAGATTCGCCAATCTTAGCCTCTTTCAGAATGTGAGTCCATCGCAGATAATGCGCAAATTGGTCTCTGTGGAATACGTGGCGCTCAAAAGCCTGATCAGGCCTGAGGTCTGTTGTGTTATATACTTTTGCCATATTACTTAATGATTATTTTACATTTCATTTTCTTCCAGTTCACACTCTTCCAAATAGTCATTCATAGAGCCCATATAAGCTACAGCATCGAGAAGATTATCTTCTTTGTGTGCGTAAGCTTCACGTGATAATTTAAGAGCTATCATAGCTCTATACATGCCAGCAGTTGTTATCGTCTGGCCTTCGGGTGTTATTAAGTTATAAATAGCGGCGGCTTTCGCCATTGACGCCATAAAAGGCCCGTACTGACGCTCTTTTTCCTCTGAGCGCTTATTCACAATCTGATTTGCTTTTTCTAAAATATTACTCATGATTTAAAACTGTTTATTATTTCATCCATTACAACATTGATTTTAGTTCCGCTTTTAGCTTATTAGCATCAGCACCTCTAAATGTCTGCGCATTCGCCAAAAAATATCTGACAATATCTCCTGCAGTATCATACATATACGTGTCATTTGGGTCTGAAGTATCAAGTGTTAGCATTGCCTCCAAATAAGGTACAGCACCAAAATATACATTAAGCCATACTGACTTTATGTCTCTGGCTATTTGCTGAAATGTTCGTTTCTTGTCCATCTTATTATCTTTATTTTGATGTGTAAATATATCAATTTTCTCCGAGAATAGAAAATTTTTTCATCATAAAATGCATCTACTTAACACTTCTTAACTTAGCAATGCTTTATTGCTTTTCCGGGTATTCTATCTGCAGCAATTCTTTGCATAAAGTTATTACAACGTTATACTTATTGCTTAGTGCATTTATTATAATGCCTCTTTGCAATATAGTAAGCTTATTTTTTGCTACGAATAGATTGGTTTCTTTTATATAAGTGTCACTTCTGTAATACTTTCTATCTTTTAGCTGAATAGCCATTTCTGCATAATGAATACATTTCTCTATATCCTGTGCTCCGTTTTTAGCTTTATATCTGCTAATATACTTTATAATGCATCCTTGTATAAAGGAGCATCCTAAAGTGTTTATAAGTTCTATTGGCTGCATAATCATATCTTTATAATGGTTACCGCCTATTTGTATGTCTGTTGCTTTCATATTTCTACTTTTGTATAATTATTAAAATCACAATATGTATATTTAGGAGTTTTAGCATCGTTTGCATATCTACAAGTAGTTGTCCATGCATTTTTTATGACTACTTCGTATATTACCCCACGATAACAGAAAATATCTCCAACCTTTAACCTTGATAATTTAATACAATTTACGCTCATGATTATCAGCTATAAATCCATTTGCTACTCTCAATTCATCCATAAACATCACAGAGTTATAATGTTTAGGAAACGGTTTTACTATCTCATACATTGTATCTTTATGCATCACAAAACCGTCGTTTACAGCTTTTACATACTCTAGTTTTATAAACTTGTAAAGATACGCAGTTTCTGAATTTCTGCCTGGCTCTTTGCCAAGTAAAATTTCTTTTGAACTTATTTTTTTACCAACATTGTTGTTGATAAAATTTACCATTTCAGTAAATACTGAAGGCTTTTTGCCATTACGTCCCATAGTTTACATAAATTTTTTATATTTATCGATTTTTGCTTTTATGCTATCCATTAAAGAGCTTTGCTTTTTATCTTTCAATTTAAGTGCTGTGATTACATCTTCGTCATGAGTGCCTTGCAGTATCAGATGATTTATGACAACGTGGTTCTGTTGGCCTTGGCGGTATAAACGCCCGTTAAATTGTTGATACAACTCAAGACTCCATGTTTGCCCAAACCAAACTATTACGCTGCCTCCTGCTTGAAGATTAAGACCATGCCCAGCTGATGCTGGGTGCGCCAACATAACTTGTATTTTGCCAGCATTCCAGTCTTCAATGTCTTTATTGTTTTTAAGTTCTCTTGGCTTGTATTGTTTAAGATATTCCATGATTCTATCCCTATCAAATTGATAAGTCCAGGCCACTAGTACAGACTGGCCATTCGCATCTTCAATTATCTCTTTAAGAGCATCGAGCTTAATATCATGGATTGGAAACACGTTTCTTTTCTCATCATATATGGCCCCATTTGCGAATTGAAGTAATTTATTTGAAAGAGCTGCAGCATTAATAGCATTTACTTCTACTGGTTTTTCTATAAATGCTGAATCCCCGTTTTCATCTTTTTGCTCAATTGTTTCAGTAGCATTTATTAAGTCAAGTACTTTGTTCTTTTCAAAATCATCATATTGCTTTTTTATAGCTTCTGGCATCCTGAGCTTTATATAGTTATCTGTCCTGAGTGGCATTTCAAGATAATCATCTGCTCTCATGCTTATGCAAATGTCCTCTATTTTTTTATGTATTATATATTCTGAGTCATTCATCAGATCATAAGAATATACGATATGACCATTTGATTTGCCTGGCCGAAAATATCTTTCTCTATATCTGGATATTGTCTTTTCAAGGCGCTCACCTCTATCCATAAGATATATTTGAGGCCATAGGTCAATAAGCCCATTTGGGGCTGGTGTGCCAGTCAATCCAACTAAGCGCTTGAGATACGGCCTAGCTCCACGTAACGCCTTAAAGCGCTCTGACTTATATGACTTAAAACTACTAAGCTCGTCAACTACTACCATATCAAAAGGTAATTTGCCCCCGCCATACAAAGCGCAAAGCCACGCTACATTATCTCTTGATATAACATAGATATCAGCTTTTGTTTCCATGACAGCTGCTATTCGCTGCTTAGCAGTACCTATAATCTTAGAAAAGCGCAAATGCTTTAAGTGATCCCATTTCTCTGCTTCTTCTTGCCAGACTGACTCAGCTACTCTCTTTGGCGCTATGACTAGCACTGAGCTAATATCAAGATAGTCAAACATCAAATAGTTTATAGCTGTTAGGGTTGATACTGTCTTACCTAAGCCAAGATCGAGAAATACTCCACAAAATGGGTGCGTTATTATGTGCTCAATACAAGCTAATTGGTATTTATGTAAATTATTCTCTGTTAGCATTTTGTTCTTTTAGCAAGTACTTAATTTCTATTATATTTTTAGCTATACATTTAAGTAAAGCTTCACTGCTATTAGTAAATTTTAAAAGGCTTAACTCTGCATCTAAAAGTGTTTGGTTAAGCGCATTATTAACTTTTTGTGTATCTTTAATAAGTTTATCAGCTTCTTCTTCCATCAAGTATGTTATTTATAAACTGTTCAACACCTTTTATTGTATCTATCACTTCGACTCTAAAGCCTAATGCTTGAAGCTTATTATACATATACATTTGTATACGTTTGGGCTTTTGTCCTGTCGTTTTTAATTCCACAAAAACTATTTTATGGCCTGGGAATAAGCACATCCTATCTGGTAAGCCTATAAGCTGGTCGCATAACAATTTTATGCACATACCACCACTCATTTTGACAAGCTCAACCAATTTACGCTCTACAACTTTTTCGCTATCTACCGTCTTTTTATTCATAATCTGGCCATATAAATGTTATACTCACACTTATCTAAATTAAATTCTAATCTGTCAACACAAAACATTTGGCCATTGTGTATAACAATTGTTTTGACAGACGGAATATGCTCTATGTTTTTTGTAACAAGGAGCACGGAATTACGGTAATTTCCATATTGCATTTTATAAAAATTCGCTATCATAATAAACTATCTTTACGCTTATAGTATTTTTGTTTGCCATATAGTGAAAAATTCTTAGTAGATGCTATAGCTTCCCATTCAGGCATTGACCTAATAATTTCATTAATCTCTCTTGTGTTATACCTAGACATATCATTCTTTTCTTTGCTAAGGCACTCACACCATATTTCAGCGATGCATACAAAGTCTTTTTGTACTGTGCCATTCTTAGACAATGGGTCTTCAAGCCAACGTCTTCTGTCGTACAAGTCCATTTTATCCCAGTCATCTGGAAATTTAGTATTAAGATACTCCTCGATAATACCTCTACGCTCATCTGTCTCTGAATGTTTGTGCTGCTCAATCTTAGCGATTATGTCTTCGTCACCAACAAGGTATAAAGGCTCTTTTGCTAAATATAGCTGATATGCCTCAGCCCATATTTGGTCTACTTCATCTTGAGTAAGATCATCTATAACAGATTTTGTAACGTATTCTGGCCTTACATCTATAGGCATAAAGCGCCGGTTTCCTGTCGGGTCGCGTAAAAAGTCTTTATTGTTAGTAGTACCAAAAAACACGCATTGCCTTTTGTATGTTTCCACTGTTCTACCATACGCTGGCCTGAACATATCTTCTCTTTTTGATATGTAATGCTTAATCGATTCTACTTCTGCTTTCTTAAGACCTGAAAGCTCTGCCATTTCAATTAGCCACGCTCCTTGTATCTGCTCAAATGATTCCTTGCCCTGTACAGTCGTGAATGTATCTGAGAACCATTCCATGCCGAGCTTTTTAACGAAAGTACTTTTATACGTTCCTTGTTCTCCGACCAATATGAGTGATGTGTCGAATTTAACTCCGGGCTCAAAAACTCTGGCGACTGCAGCACAGAGCATTTTTCTAATGGCAGCTCTAGTATAGGCATTATCTTCAGCCCCAAAATAATCGATTAACAGTGTATTGACTCTAGGTATACTATCCCATTCTTGTTCCAGCAAGTACTTTCTTATAGGATGAAACTTCTTCTTTTCAAACTCAAGCGCAAGTGCGTCATCAACCTTTTGGCTTGATACAATACCATAAACACACTCAATATAATTACGCACACCGGAATAATCAACATCACGAAAAGGATCAATAGCGTCAATTTTACGCCAAGGTAACGAACGTGTAACATATCTTTTATTATCAAAAATATTTAACTTAAATACATCTTTTAAAAACTGATCATGTTGAATTATTATGTTCAGGTTGTTTGCTGAATTGTCATATTCGCCTTTTGTATTAGCATCAAGCTCTTCTGTCCATGAAGTATCATAGTCTTCAGGAGCTTCTGCTTTTGCTTCTTCTGTGAACTCGAATTTAGCTTCAGCAAACTTTTCTTCAGCGATATGCTTTTTTGTTGTAGAGTCTTTAGAGGCAAATTCTTCCATTGCCTTAAAGCTCTTTTTATCTTTGTCTTCTTTTTCTTTGCCTGTATCTAAATGGCCAAATTTATGTATGCGGACTAAGTCAAATGCATTACATAATCTGCCTCCTGCTGGGTCTGTTCCATGATGGGAATATGCAAATTTATCATCATAGACTATTAAGCCCGCAGCCGTAGAGCCATTTATATATGTATATCGCCCTTCTCCAGCTGGTGTATATACATCTGAAAGAAAAGTCTCAATAGCTTCTTGTATAGTATAAGTACGGCAGAAAACACCAATTATGCCTTTTTTATCTTCTGGGTCTTCTTGCTTTTTAATAGCTTGCATTATTACATCTGTGCTATCTGTAGCAGTTGGCCATTCGTTTGTGTCATGCCAATCATTATATAGCCCAAGGATATAATCAGCTTCAAGAAAAGGCCCGTCTTGAAACTCAAAGTAGTATTCCATATCTGATGATACAGACGGCCAGAACATAAGTCTATTTACATCAAAAGTTGACTGGTCAAACAAATCAATGTTTAAGTCTCCTGCGACTTTTCTAGCAATAGCTTGATATTCTTCTTGCGATACTTCTCTATCGAGCGGAATTATCAATCTGTGCCGTGGCTTTTCAGGACACGACTTGTGAGTTGAATGTATAGCCGCAGCACACCCGAATAGCATTGTAAAATCCCACCAAAAATTTTCATGAGAAAAGTCAATATCCAATGTAATTAACTGGCGGTAAAGCACATTTGTTTTATCGCGCCTACCATTTGTAAGAAAGCCACCTACAAATCCTCCTACATCTTTTATCTTACTTTGCTCTTCTTTTGTAGCATTTATAAACCGCTTGTATGTTTCAGTGGTTACTACAGGAGTAGCTAATTTTTGGACTAATCCGCTCCAAGTAATTTTGGTATTTTTCCATACTTTACTTGAGACATTTAGCCCTATAGCTATGCTCAAATTCTCATCATATTTCAATTTATCTACTTGCATAATACGCGTAAATAATATATAAGCACACCATAATCATATTTTAGTCTTTTAAGTAGAATGGTGTTATATACCCATCTGCTTTTAGTGGAAAATCTGAAGCCCAATGAGGCACTTTTTCCATGGCTTTAATCATATTGTTATAATGCTCTTTAGCATTTTCAAGAGGTATTTCTGCTATAGCTTCATCATGCACGTGCATAGCTATTTCAAAATCTTCTTCTTGCATATTAAGCATGGAATTTCCAAGTAAATCACGAGCAATAGCTTGAACTATATTCTCTGTAAGTTTACCACCATACGTATCAATCTCACCCCATTGCTTGGTTTCTTGCACAACTCCTTGATAGCATAATACTCTTGTTGGCATTGTAGAACGGCCTATTTTCTTATCTTTGAATTTAGGCCCATAATAGAATAGTTGTCTACCGGAAGGTAGTTTGATTGTCATGAATTTTCCATCACAATCGAATACTATATTTCTACATGTGCATGATACTGGCCTTTGGTATCTAACAGCTTCTTTTGAGGCTTCATCTATCTCTTTCCACATATCTACAATAGCAGGATTAGCCATACGCCATTTGCGCACCAGGCTCATCATTTCTGTATCAGATAACCCCATGCGTTCTCCACCCATTCGCTTAAGAGCTCCTAATGAACCTTCATACCCGAGTGCTAGCTCTGAAATTTTAGACTTATCACGCAGTACTGAACCTTTAGTAATCGCGGATATTGGCACATTAAACATCTTAGAGCCGGTGGCTTCATAAATTTTGCCATCGCCTTTAAACACGTCCATACGCCACTTTTCATTAGCAAGCCAAGAAATTACGCGCGCCTCAATAGCTGAAAAGTCAGCAACTGCAAATGTTTTATGCTCAGGAGCTATTAAAGCTGTTCTTACTAGCTGGGATAAAATATCAGACACATCATCGTATAGCATTTCTACAGATTCCCAATCGCGAGCTCTAACTAGTTCACGTGGTATTTCTATGTGTGATATGTGGTTCTTTGACAGATTCTGCAATTGCAATAGTCTACCGGCCCATCGCCCAGTTCTATTTGCACCATAAAATTGAAATAAGCCTCTACACCTATTATCTTTCATGGCGCAGTTGAGCATTGCATAATACTTTTTGATGGAAGTCTTTGACAGCTTTTTGCGTATATTAAGCAACTCTATTACATCTGGGTAGTCAGCAAACTCTTTAAATAAATCTGGCATTGTTTCCTTAGAAAGAGATAATACTACACTGCCCGTTTTCTTCTCGACCCATTGTCTTATCTGAGTTGGTGAATTTGGATTTTCAAGTCCTGTTAGCTGCTGAGCATGTTGAGTTAACATAGAAGTATATGTATTATCTACGTCAATAGCAGACTTTGCTAATTCCATATCTACAAGAATGCCCCTGTCATTTATATTCTGATCAAGAACATACATTTTATGTTCTATTTCAGGAATGATATATGCCTTTAAACTATTAAATATCTCACGCTCTGCAAGTACATCATACTTGTTATATTCCTTATACATTTCCCACTTTTCAGGAGCATGTTCAGGATAATTTCGAGTGCGCATACCATTAACTCGAGTTGCTTTGCATGGGCATGAGAAGTATTTAATAAGTGCTTTACCAGTATCTAGTTTTTTATCAGTAAGATTAAGAGCTTTTGATACTCCGTCCAAAGAAAGTGGTAAACCACAATATGCAGCTTTTACAGAAGTACAATACCACTGCTCTGCTGGAACATCATATCCTACGCGCTTAAAACACAAGCGCTCAAATACAGCGTTGTGCGCCACCTTTATGCAATCCGGGTCAAGCAAAGCTTCTTCAAGCTCTTCAGGCATTTCTTCGCCTTGAGCTAAGTCTACTATTTTTACCGGACTATCATCTAAAGCATACCCTATTATAAGAATTTCAAAATCTGGCGACTCTATATACTTATAAGCTCCAGACTCTTTAATATCTACAGATGAATATGTTTCAACGTCTATAAAAAGATTTTCTGCCATTATTGTTTTATTTATTATTTATAATAGTGGGATAGACGGGAGTCGAACCCGCAAGTGAACGCCTATACCTCGCCCTGTTTTACCAGTTAAACTTACTATCCCATAAAAGAGGCCCAGGCTAATTAGTCCGGGCCTATCCCGGCGTAAACAAATGCCTCCGATATTACATCATATCGTCATCCTGAACAGCATTCTCTCCACCGAAATCTTCTTCAGCTGTTGAACCACCGGCCAACATCTCTCCATCTTCGAGCTTCTGAAGGTTGTTCAACCCAGCAGCGATGCCTTTGGATGAAACATTGAAAGCATAGAAGTTAATTGAAGCGCGGCCATAACAACCAGAGTAGAACTCGTCTCTGCTCATGATTGGATTGAGTGAGCGGTCTACAATGCTCGGCTGGCGCATCGAGTTTGCATTGATGAAATAGTGGTCCTCAAATGCAGGGTCATCCGGGCGCTCTTCATCGCCATCACGCAGAGGCAATTTGAGATTTGCTGGGATACGGCCGTTCTTATCTGCGAGTTTTGCCTTACCTGCTTCCTTTGCAGCTTCTATAGCTTTCTTGATTTTGTCAATAGTAGCCGTATCGCTCTTAGGAATAAGAATACAGATATTGTACTTGGGGGTATCACCCTCATTCATAGCTGTGGGCTCGAACACATTTACATAACAAAATCTTACTTTGCCAGTTACTACTTTGGTTGAATTTACTTGATTACTCATTTTCTTTAATTTTTAAGTTGTTATTATTCTTTAAAATCTAATTGCGCTTGAGTATATCCCATTGCTGGTCTCTTGTCCTCAAGCGGTACAAGAGTAGGTTTGCCTTGTGGCTTGACAACCACATCTGAGAGTATTTCCTCAAAACGCTTTTTACCTACTAACTTCTCAATAGAAGTAATTGGTTTAAGCTTCATATTGAAAATCTCATCCTCTGAAAGTTCAGGACAACGTGCAAAAATTGCGTTAGAAGCTTGATCTTCATCAGCCCATTTGCGCCGACTGATTCCTTCGACCAATTTAAGTCCTGGCCATTGCTTATTCTCGTTGATTGCTTTAGTTTGTGCGTATTCTGCTATTGAATTAGCCCACTCTATTAACTTAGGTGTGCGTTTAACTATATCAGCAATCTCATCGTCTGTTAATAACTTTGGATCTGCGAATTCATGCCGTGCGATTTCGAGTTGTTGCTCATAAAGCTTACGGCATTGATTACGCACAGCACAAAATCTGCACCAATCCCCAGCATTAAGATCTCCTTTGCCCTCAAAAGCGAGTTCAGCTCTTGGTCTAAGTTCTTCTTCTGCCCATCTGTGTAGTTCTTCAACAGATATTTGCCAACTTGATATATTGTTAATACGAGGTTGCACAATAGTCAATCGTATTTCCGTTATATCATACATAGTGTCATATTTCTGCAAAGCCCCAAGTCCATAAAGCATAAGTTGCTTATTCCATTCAGCATACACTGGAACACCTTTTCCATATTTCAAGTCAATGACTTCCATAAGATCATCATTGATAATAACACAGTCAGCTGTTCCAAAGCTTTCAGGCACATATTCTGTCAAATCAAGTTTCTGCTCGATTTCCATAACGGCTAACGGATTTTCAGTTCTTGCTTCAGCTAATTGCTCTGAGCAATAATCCGTATAGATAGGCACGACTTCAAGCATTTCCTCGCTGAACAAATCATTCATCATTATCTCTTCGAGCCTTTGATCAAAATCCTGCTCGTTAACGCTGTCTAGCGTATCTTTTCTCAGATAAAGCTCTGAGAGCTCATGAGCTAATGTACCTTCTTCTGCATATACCGAAGACTTCTTTTCTCCGTATTCATCTTCAAGCTTGGCAGACGGAGTACAATTCAGCCATCTTCCTGCTCCAGAAGCCGAAAGAAGTGCATGACTTCTTTGGCTATGCTTCTGCGGTTTAGTACTACTTGCCATTTGACTTATATATTTCTGCCAGTTTTGTTAATCCATAGCAACATCGAATATAAAGCATTGGATTTTCTCTACGAAACTTCTGAGCCATCTTTTGCAACTTCTTTGTACTTGACATAGTTACAGTGATTCTAAGAAGTTATACATTTCGTCATATTTAGCCGGGTCAAGCTTTGTCACACTCGGGGCTCCAAGCTCATTGAGTTTCTGCTTAATCTCGTCACGATGCTCATTGACTTTTTCTGCGAGCATGCCGCGAACATCCTCAATGTTCTTAGAGGCAGAAGAAGCAGCCGGAGCAGCAGGTGCTGAAGGTGCAGGTTTGGCAGCGCTTTGAGTCTGAGCAGGTGCTGCAGGCTGGGTAGTAGGTTTTGCAGGAGCTGGCTTTGCTGGTGCGGCAGGAGCAGCCGGAGCGGGCTTGGCAGCCGGAGCAGCAGGTGCTGAAGGAGCAATAGCATTACCAAACAATGACTTAATGAAATTCTGCGTATTTTCAGACAGGTTTACGCTAACCTCAACAGAAATTTTAATCGTTTCCATTTTCGTAATTTTTAATAAAGTTATCTAAATAGTTAATAAACTCGCTTACTGTCATATCTGGTACGTTTGAGAGCTTCTGATGAATAAGTTCATTGTTCTTATATATAGATACGTACACGCCTTTATAATTCAGTTTTACCTTGTATTCACCTTTAAGCATTGTCAGGCATCCGTCTTCAGATGAACCTTTCCAAGTATTTGCTGAAAACAAGTCAGTTACTAACACGCCAATATGATTGGCCAATCGCTCTAGCTGTATAACATCCAAATTGGCTTCGCCTTTTAACACGCGGTCAAAGGCTTGTTTCGGATATTTAACAGTAGGAAATAACACCTTTGCTAAATCTTCTGTATTTAGCTTGTAGTGCTCAATAACATTACCTATATTAAATTGTTGCTCCATATTTTGGTGATTTTTATTATCTTATTTTTGATATGCAAATATACAAATTATTCTCGATAGAAAAAATTTATTTCATTAATTTTGAGAATTTATTTTGTTAAAAATATTTAAGCGGCAATTTTAGTAGGAGGGCTTGAAATTGCCGTAAACAAAGAAACAATAGAAACAATCTCCCCTATTATTTCAAACTTAATTTCTTAATTTCCGATTAACATTAGTGTTAATAAGAAATACCAGCTTTTACTACGAGAAGATTTAATGAAATTATTGTTTATTTGTTTACAGCATATATAAGTAATTGATTTTGAGCACTTTAGGCGTAAACAATGGATTGTTTATATTGTTTCTATTGTTTACCGCTTTATAAAGTATTTTGCACACAGCCCTATAATTATTAAGATTATGGTAGTTTTCAGGTATTCGTCTATGTTAATTTTTATCTTTTGCCACTTTGTGAGCTGAGCTTCCACAGGATATGCAATTTGAATCGTATCAACTTTTTCTCGCCAGAGAGTATCATGCTTTTCTATGTATTTATACAAATATTTATATTTACTGAGATACACGGTATCACCTTTGCGCTCTACATAGATTGAATCTCTATGATATATGCTATCAATTTTGGTCTGAGATAAGTAAGTAGTATCTCTTTTCATTGTTTCCACAGGCACATATTGAATTGACTTACAGCTGTATAATATAGTGGCTAAAAATATAAATGTAATTATTCTCGCTAATTCTCGCATAATCTTCGAATTTTATTTGTTATTATTCATATTTAATATAAAAACCATTCTCGTAATAATTTCTTATGTGCGAGAATGGTTTTTATACACTTCAGAGATCTTTATACTCGTACTTAGCATCAAAGCTGGGGCATGCCTTAGCTGCAAATTCTCTATGCCCATGGATAGTAGCATTTGGGTATTTTACCTTTAAGATTTTCAATGTTTCGAGTAAAGATCGCTTTTGAGCCTCAGTGCGCGTATCTTTAGGAGTTTTACCGTCTTTAGCAACACCTCCTACATAGCATACTCCTATAGAGTTCGCATTTTGGCCTGAACAGTGTGCTCCAGCTACACTTTCATCTCTACCTCTGTGAACAGAGCCATCGAGCTCAATCACATAGTGGTAGCCAATGTCTTTCCAGTGATTACCGTCCACATGCCAATCTCGTATGGTCTCTGTTTTGACATCCTGCCCTTCAGGAGTAGCAGAGCAATGGACTATGATTTTATTTATCTTTCTCATACTTTACCTTGCGCGATAAGTTCATAAAATAATTCAGCTAAATAGCCACCTCCTTGTTGCAAGCATTGCTCATCGATGCTTTTCAAAATTTTAGCTGTGTCAGACAAATCAATTGAGGCGTGCTCATCTGTAAAAATATCACCTTGCTTATCTTTTACAGTAACTGAGAAGTTAGCAGGTAAAGAAGCATAGCCTACGTCCTTTTTGGCTTCAAGCATTAAGCGATTCATCTTTTGTAGATTAACCGTCAATTTTGTTTTGTCTGAACCTACAGACCATTCTCCGTTTCCTGCCTGACTTATTTCTGTAAAATCAGCGGCTGGAGAAAAGGTAAGCTCTGAATTGCTTACGAAATCTTCAAGAGTATTATATTTTGCAAAATCTATGATAATCCAAGGCAGACTAGATTTACTTGCTTCATAATCATATTGCTTACGATACTCTTCGCTTACATACTTATTGTATTCGTATTCATTGCGAACTACGCTGATACTAATTCCTTGCAGTTTCATTTATATTTCTCATTTAGTGCTAATAATTGGTTTATTTTATTTAATATCTCATGGCCCTGCTCAGTAGTTGTAGCTTGCACAATCTGTTTAACTATATCAGGTACTTCTGCAGCATGAGCTTTTTTACGTTTACTATTTTCAACTACAGATTTACCTTCAATGTATATAATAGCGACAGTGCATAGAATTGTGGCGAATGGAACTATATAGAATGATAACAAGCTCCCAAGTATATCAAACATAAGAGCAAAAAGCATCAGCCTTACATAATCACCGATTTTTGTGATTGTTCTACGAAACCCATGTGACATTAATTTTTGGTCAAGTGCTTTTGCTGTTGTTGTTCCACTCCAGAAATCTACTATACTACTTAGTACCATGAAAAGCCAGCAGGCTAAAATAATACAAACTCTAACGGCTATGAAAAATATAAGCCCATCAAAGTTTTTGGCTTCAATTAGTTCTAACATGGCTATACAAATTTTTCCCAGTCCAATTTGATTGCTTTCCCTATCGCGTCAGCAGTCCATCTACAAAAAATCATGCCATCATACCCGTCAGGGTCATTTGCTATTTTATAAGCAGCTCTAAGGCACGATGCTTCATCTTTTAAAGGATCCGGGTAAAGATCTGCATAATACATGTTAGCAAGATATGCAGCATCCCCATGTGTTACATGTTTAGGGATTGTTAGGCCTAAACTTTCCATGGACTTTTTAACCTGGCTTGTAGTCCAAGAATGTTGTTGGCCACTAGCATTTACCATCATTTTGCTTACATGTTCTGCAAGAGCATCTGTAAAGTGATAGCCATGCTTTTTTACATACTCAGAATATCCTTTAGCGGACATAAGAGCATTCGCTGCTTGCTCATAAGGCAAATCGAATTTAACCTCATGCTCACCGTACTCACCATGATGAGTAGATATTTTGCTTTCTACTACTACATCTTTGTGTTCCTTATCACGGCCACATTCACGGTATTTTACTATAATACATTTTAATTTACGTCCCATAGCTTTTAATTTTCAAATTTTTTGATGAAATTTTCCATCATTTCCTGTTGTTTTTTCATAAGTTCCTCCATATTGTTGATTGATGTCTCAATCTTACCGAAACGTTGTTCTGTTTCTTGCTTTTCCTTATACATAGGATTAAGCTCTGCGAGCAATGAAGGAGCTTTTTTAATAATGTTTTGTGCTTTAGAAGCAGAAGCTAAAACTTGTTCTGCACTTGCCTTCTGAGCTTCAACCTCACTTGCCAACCCAGGTTTTTCTGTTGCTAAAACGAGATGCCCAGCATAAGTAACTGAATGGTTTTCAGGAATAGTATATGTTGCTATTTTCCCATTAGCCTCTATAGTGACATCCACTACCATCTCAGTTTTACCGGTTTTCTGGTTCATTTCCAATCTAGGAAATGATACCTGAGTAGCTTTGCCTTGAATAATATCAAACTCCTGTGTATCTAGAATATATACAGGATAATTCTGTTTTATGTCTTTAAACAATATCATATAGCTTATCTTCTTAAGTTGTTAATAAAATAGGGTACTCAGAAAAGTATAAAACTTTCCTAAGTACCCTTGATTTCAATTAGGCTGCAGGCGCAGCAATAGAAACAGTCAAAGAACTATTAATAGCATAGCAATTGGATTTTCCGCATACTATTTTAATAAGTCCTTGAGTCATACCGACTTGAGTAATAACAACAGATGCAGGAAGTGTCGTTACACCTTGGAATGCAACCACAAATCGCTCATTGATTACTTGTGTTTCTGCTTGACATTTGCAAGCATTAGGAGTAACAATAGTGATTGTTGCTACAATAGGTACAAAAACCGTAGTTCCATTGAGAACTGGCGTTTCGTTCCTGTAAGTAACAGTTGCGAATGGTTGATTAGTAGAAGTTGCGCAAACGCAACGACACAATTTCTCCTTAAATGTGGCCAAGAACGAAACTTGGTTTGCCACAGGAGCAGCGGCTAAGCCTACTGGTGATAATGTAACCATAATCTTTATAGTTTAATGGTTAAACATTATTGGCCACAGCCACATCCACAGCTATTATTACAGCCACAACCGTTACCACCAAGGCGAGATAACAACAGATTATTCTGGCGCTCTTGAGACAATTCAAACTTAAGATCTTGAATCTTCAGAGCTTGTTCATCCTTCCAGTGGTTATTCAGAGTATCGATGATGCGCTGAGTGTTGTCTTGACCGGCGCGAAGAATATCGCACTTATCTTGCTGAGCCTGGAAAGCAGTAGCTGAGAAACCTTGTGTAATTGCAAAACCAAGATCGCGTTGGCCATTGCGAATCTCAGATGTGTCTTTACAGTTCTGAAGTAACAGATCAGCACGGAAATCTGCAATCTGGCGTTGAGTTTGGCAGCAGCAATTCTGTAAAGCTTGAATGATGTTGCAATCACCCAGGTTAACAGCATTGATAACGCGTTCAGCAGAGAAATTGACTTGACCAGCAACTTGCTGAATAGCAGCTTGAATATCGCAGCAGCACTTCTGAAGAGTATTGAAGTCGATATTAAGCATCTGCGATAACTGGCTAATAGCAAAGCCATTGCCTTGAATAGCAGATTTAATGCAATCAGCATTCTGGTTATCCTGCAATTGAGTGCGGATGGCATTAAGCTGAGCTTGAGTTTCGATACCCTGTGTAGCGGCACCGGTTCCATCTCCATTAAAGCCAAAACCTCCATTGCGGAATAAAGCCAAGAACATGATGTACGCAAATGGATTGTTCATCCAGTTGTTCATACCTCCACTCATCATGGCGGCCATCGGACCCCAATCATCTCTGCGATTATTACCATTTGCTAAAATAGCAGCTGCAAGTGCGTTGTCGTTATTGTCACGATCGCAACAGTAGATTCTTTCTACAGGTCCCATAATTCTGAAAAATTTAAAATTTGTTAAACAATAAAACTAATTTATATGTAAGTACCTCTCTAGAAAAGGTACAAAACACCAATTTTAAGATAGATGCACATAGATAATAGCTAGCTGGCTAGCCTCTATATCATTGGCGTCCAAGAGTTTCTCAAGGTTTGGGGTATCAAGCTTCTCCAGCTCTATGCCTGCATCCTCATTAAGGATCTTCTCGATAAAATCATTTACCTCTTTGTTGTAGCTTTCGATGGCAGATGACACTTCCTTTAACTCCTCTGCAGACATAGTAGGCTTACCACCAGTATTCACAGAGTCATTGTGTTCTCGAGCCTTTTTTGTCAACTCATCAAAGCCTTCAGGTTTTAATTTCTCAATAGCTTCCTTCACATCAGACTCATATGCCTCAGACACTGGGCGCAAACTTCTAAGGTTGTTAAGTACAATCATCTTTGAGGATGACACCATGCCAGTCAGCTTGCATCCGTTCAACACCTTGTATAATTCAATGGCTTCTTTCTTTTTCATGATCTATGTTTTTTATATTATAATTCAACTTGTAAGCCCGGTCGCATCGAAATAACACGACTGGAAAAATAATTAATCCATCGTTACTGATACTTGATTCTCGATAGTGTCGATGTATTTCAAGACCTCACCGCTTACCTGAAGAACGGTAAATGTGCTATCATTTACATTGACACTCAATCCCCCAAATCTAGTGTAGTTATAGCTTCCGATATAAACGGCTTGCTTGTTATAAACCTGTCCGTTCGCCTCGGACACCTTGTTCTCGCTCGTTATCGTGACACGGCTCTCCTTGATATCAAGGATATCTCCGGTGCCATTAATGAGTTTTGTTACGCTCTCTGTCTTTACTTCTTGTAATGTCATAATCTTTAGTTTTTAAAATGTTAATTATCAATGTTTATATATCCATCATGGAGCCTTCGTGTCAATCTCGAAGTCCCCATAATTCAAATAGTCATTATCCGACACGAACTTAACGCGGTATAGATTATTAAGATCGTATCCGCTAATATACCCAGGCTTAGAGGACAGATCAACGCTGCCGGTTATCAATGTCTTTGTAGACCCCGCATTAAGGGTGAATGTCAATATTTGCTTATCTTGGAATACGACAGTATCATTAGACCGTAGCATAAACACGACAGACACGCTTACGTTCGTGAACGTTCCGGAGGATGATCCAATATTCTTAACGGATGCCGTGTAATCCACGATAGCCGAACCATAAGTCCGTTGCTCCGCGTAAACATCAGTCCTGTACGCGCTTGTCAATACCTTAAATGACTTGGGGGCGAATGGAAGAGGAACTATGGTGCCGGAAGGATCGCCCCCTTCGGTAGACGTTTTCTTTGCCGATGACAGGAATGAATATACCTTATACGTATATCCCGACTGAGTGCCTTGAAGCGGCAAGTCAACCTGTATGGATTTGCCCGCCCCTATAGTATCTTCATATGTCTTCCATATGTAACCGCCAGTAGGATATTTCATCAGGGCGGCAAAATAGTATGAGGATAAATTGGATATGTCGGTAATATTCAATATTGTATCATCTATCTCTGCGTCCCAATCAACGTTTACTTGTAAATATCCCGCAGTTTGATAGAATACATCAGGTATTATCGGCTCAGATAAAGGGAAATATGCGCCGTGGTTATATCCAGCATAATCGCCTAACCTAAAAGGCTCAGTTGAATTTCCTCGTGGGGGAAGATATGTCCACTGTATTCCGGAATCCATGGCTGAAAGGATATTCGCTATATTGGATGATGGGTATGTAGGGATAGACAAGCCGCAAAATCCATCATTTGCCTTCCACCAATTGGCAGGCCTGTTATCGCTAAAGTTGTAACGCACAGGCTTGTATTTCGCCCACTTGTTTATCTTAGCGGCGCAAGCCGCCACACCCCCACATAATGTACCCAAATCGGTGCTTGGATAGCCAAGCGCATTACGCACGTGCAGTATGTGTAAATCCTTTTTTGGCAATATCAACGCTCCCATTTTACGCCGCTTTTAAATTGTTCAACTCTTCTCTTAACTCTTTCACCTCTTCTTCAAGGTCTGCTATACGCTTGTCCTTGTCGGTCATCCATGACTTTGTAGGGCCGATGAACTTATCCAGCTTAATATTAAGCTCATTGATGCCATTGATTGACACTACAGTAGCCAGCGTAGCGTAATCAACGGTCAATATATCACCATAATCCGGCGTGCTAGCGGCGCCTATAACCTCCGGGAATACATTACGCACCTCTTGGGCGCTAACGCCTATCCTAGTCTTTTTGTCACCTATATCAATGCGCTTGTGATAGAAAGCATACAAGTTTTTTATCTTGTCAAGAACGCCAGATACGTTCATGCCTCGTTCTTTTAAGCGTATATCCGAACCATTGGTATAGTTACCTGCTACGTACATATTTCCAGATGGAGAGAATGAGCCTTTATTGTTGTTTGTTCCTCCAAAACAGAAATATACTATATTATCACCACGCTGCGACAAATAGAAATTGTTTGTACCTCCTTGTAACCCAAATGCAGCCCATGTAGCTTTTACTGTTACGATGTTAGTAACAATACCACCGTTGAATGAAGGTCCTGCAGGCCCAGTCGGCCCCTGTGGCCCAGTCGGCCCCTGTGGGCCGGTAGCACCTTTAGGCCCCTGTGGCCCGGTAGCCCCTTGCGGCCCACGAATATTCCTCGTGGTTGGAGTAGTCGTTGACGTGCTGTTCGTCCAGCTAAGATTACCACTCGTATCAACCGATGGATACCAGTATTTAAATGGAGCTGGAGCGTTCCCCGTGGAATATGCCACGACATCACCAGTGGCTCTTATATTTTTGCTAGACGTGAAATTACTCGTACAATTCAACGTGTCGCTTGACGTGGTTATGAGCCGGGACGTGTAATCAGCCGTGCTATTACCGTGGTGGAAGTCGATATGTGGAGTGGAAGCATTTAGCTCAATAGATCCTTTACCAATATAAGTATTACTGCTATTACTATTAGCACTTGTATTAGCTTCTCCCACATATACGCCTTGCGTAAAATATCCATTTGCGAATCTAGTTCCCGTACTTCCTATATTATAAGTGTTGTTAGCTCTAGGATAGATATGGTTACTGTTGATATTTGTTTTTATAGTAAAAATACTATTATTCCAATATCCTATTTCCGATCCTACAGCATCTCCAGCTCCAGTTCCAGCGTAAAAACTATATCCTGATGTTCCCCTGTGGCCAAACAGTATAATATTAGCATCATAGGCATTTATATTAAGCTGGCCACTTTCTAATGAAGTTAATAAATATATGCCATTTCTGTATATAGTAAAAGTGTTGTTAGTCGAATAGATATTGCCGACATTTTCTAAGCTACCAAAAATGTTGGCCGTTCCATCAAACGATCTTCCCCAAATGGTTCTGGCCGTCATTAGCTTCGTGGCGCTTGAGGCGCTTGAGGCGTTTCCGATTAATGATCCTTCAAAAATAGATGCTGTTATATGGGAATCTTTAGCATAATTCCCACCATTATCGGATTTTGACAAGGCTATTGGCTCTACATAGTATTCATAACCAGCTGAAGTACTTCCAACATTAGTTCTAGCATAGTAAGTATTTATACTGTTTATTCCAGCACTGCAATATATTCTATAAGTAGCTGTTCCCCCTCTTAGCCAAAATACGATAATGGGTTTGTCATTTCCCCGAACTTCTACTTTCTTCAACAAACTTGCATACGGTTGTAGATTGCATAGTGTAGTAAAAAAGTTCGCATTGCCATCCCAAGACCCTATTCTGCCAATACCTATGTAATTAATACTACTAGTTTTATTACTATGGTTGCCATCCCAATTAGGATTTGATGTTGAACCTAACGATTTACCTACACCTATTGTATATGGGACTCCATTGGTATTAACTGCAACTTCTAAAACTACAGGATAGAATGCGTTATAATCATTTGTTACCGTTATTTCCCTAGACCTAGCAGTACTAGTATGATACCAATCAATTGTTGTATTATATAAATTACTCCTATGATACCCATCTACCATATCAGCGTTAAGGTTATTGCATAACGTGGTAGAAACCACATCAATAGGTTTAGTTCCAGTGGCTACCTTGGAGATATAACGGCCTGTGTTGTACAGAAACATATTAGGGTCGCTACCCTCTAAAATGCCTTCCTTGCTTATAGCGATCCCATATCCAGCTAAAAACGTATCATAATACTCGTGTCTTAATATCACGTTTTGTGTTGCGTCTTGCGCAGCGGTGAATTTTATACCTGCGGCCTTGCTTTTTGCATCACTAACAGTTGATTTAAGTGTCAATTGGCTATTGATAGTATTAGATGCTATAGTTAACGCCCCGGTCATCGTATCACCTGCTTTTTTCACGTACTTGCTGTCGAGCGTAGCAGCATAATTAGCAGTGGTCAACGCTGTTAAATCCTTGGTAAACGTTATTATCTTCTTGTCAGAGCTGAGCGTTGCGTTTGTAAGTACATTGCCATTTCCTGTAACTGATATCCCCCCGATAGTACCGGTTCCAGATACTGATATAGTTCCGTCAGCTGATATAGATATGCCAGACCCGATCTTCACCGCCCCAAGCGAGTTTGTACCGGCTATAGGAAGGACTATGTCGCCGGAACCAGTGGCGTAAGCGACTACATCGCCACCCGCTTTCACGTTTCCACTAAATATTGAATCAATTGCATTAATATTAAATTCCTTCAAACACGTATTTAAGTACCCGCTTAGATGAAAATTATATGATGCTACACCATTTTTACCATATTGCAACCATAGATCAGTTGAAGTTGATTCTACTATTCTAAATGATGTACCATTATTAGCGTGATATCCGTCTATGTATGTATATGATACATTTGCTGTACCATCGGCTTTAAGCCCTAACAATGATGATGCGCCTCTTATATCTAGTTTTGCTTGTGGGGCGGTCGTACCTATACCAACGTTTCCATTAGATATAATTCTCATCCTTTCATTTAAATCGGTAGATGTTCTGAATATAATGGTGGAACCAGATAAGATAGTATTAGTATTTTTTTGTGCGTTACCAGTGCCAATGAACAATTCGTTAAATGAGCTAATATAAAATACAGACATATCACTCCCATCTGTATGTTTGGCATATATATTTCTTGCGTTATTCATAGTTATATTCCCTACCCCTGTCATATTACCGGATACGTTCTGTGTCCCATCGAAGTTTTGGCCCCAAATGGTTCGGGCCGTCATTAGCTTCGTGGCGCTTGAGGCGTTTCCGACAAATGCCCCTGAATATCTCCACTTATTATTCTCCGTGCCGAACAATTGCAAATTTCCACTAAGACTATTGAACTGCCCACTACAATACTTAGGTAATAGTGTTGTCGCATCATACCCATTGCTACTATATAATGATAGCACAAACCATCCATTGGAATTAGGAGTTGCTATTCCTTGCAGCGTTATACTCCCACGATTGGCGTAACTCTTAATAGCCCATTTACATATAGCTTTCAAATAATCCTCTGTGGGATGCCCAGCGCTTTCATAATCACTTCTTAGCAATCCTTGGGAAATCAAAGTGCTCCATGATGGGAAATTAAGGTACAGAGCTACTTGATTATTTGCAAACCCAGCGTGATGCCCATCTACCATATCAGCATCCAATCCGGAGCCGGAGCCATCATTATCCTTATGCCAGAACGTGAGCCCCTTGGTAAAGGCTATAATCTTATTATCGTTCGTCAACTCTACATCTGTAAGGGCGTTCCCGGTTCCTGTTTTCGTTATACCAGACACGCTACCACCGACATCGCCCGCCACGCTCAGCGTTCCATCTGTAGCTATATTAAGACCGCTCCCAACCTTGACCATGCCTAACGCCCCGGTACCGGCTATAGGGCTTATGATATCATAATTCCCTGTAGCGTAGGCAACGATATCACCGGTAGCCAAAACGTTATCACTGGCGTCCACCTTGACATAATGGTTATCGTCCTTATAATTGAGGTATAAGTTGGACAGCACGGCGTTCGTGCCTGTCATCCCGTTAATCGAGTTACCCCCAGAGAAACGGACCCATTGCGCCGATTTATCCTTGGCCACGTCAAATGTCTTGTCGCTGTTAAGGTGTATGAGGCCGTTGATGCTCGGCACGCCTGTCATCGCCCCGGTAGCTATCCCGTTGGAGTTGAGTTTCTGCCCCCACCATGTGGCGGCGTATAGCTTGTCTCCTTCCAGTACAGTGCCCTTGGCATTACCGAACTTCACTGCGAACTGGTTCTGCGTATCCTCCGTGTTAGGTTGGTTCAATAATTGCAAACCCGTTCCAGCGTAATAGATCTTACCCTTGCCGCCGAAATCAGGATCCAGCGATAATAGGCCGGTGGCAGAATCAATGATGAGCCCACTATCCTCCTTTATCATAACAGCACCCAACATGCCATATCCTGCGTGGGGGAGTATGATGTCATGATCAGAGGTAGCGTAAGCCACGATGTCTCCTATTGATAATATGTGCTTAGCATTCTTAGGAATAAGATAACTATTATCTGGATCTGTATCAACATAGTTCCAATATCTATCAGCTAACTTATTGATAGAAAGCTTCATAGCTTCACCGTATCCTAAGTCTAATGCTAGATAACCGACTTCTGGTAAAGCATCATTCACATACTCAGTTAATTCTCTGATTAGTTTACCAGCAAATTCTGCTTGTACTGATACTTGAACAGTTCTTGTATACTGCGCTATTACATCCTTGCCAAACATCAAGGGACTGCTCTTTTCATATAATAGCGCGTTATTAAAAGTCGTTCCAGATTCAGAAGGGCCATTCAGTATATTTGCTATCTTAGTAACTACAGTATCTGTCTCAAATTCTGCGTCGACTGCCGCAACATCGCCGTAGTCTTCCCAATCCACATTGACTGAGAATGATAAAGCTCTATATACTTTTCCATCGCTTGTTATATTTATGTTATCACACATACGAACAAGCCTTAATGCATCACACATAAATTCTGGTGCATTAAAAGTCATGTTGTATACTTTAGAACTGGTTTGCTTTTCTATAAACTTATAACCATCTCTTTCAGTAAGTTCTTCTTCAAAAGGATACGAAGGTTTACCTATTTTAGTGCTAAGATAGCATACAAACTTAAACCCTGAAGTGTAATCTATATGACCACCTTTAAAATAAAGATTGTCGTTATCCCAGTACTCAAGTTTTATATAGCAACTAATGTTAGAAACTACTGTAAATACCTCTGAATACCAGGTTTTAGTACCTTGCTTTAATACTATATAGTGTCTGCCCTCGCTTAGTTTTGGAGATATTGTGCTATTCCCCTTATGCATCACTATGCTATAAGCATTGTTATCATCATCTGTATGATTAGTAACCTGTATATCGAGTTTGCCCGTTAAATCTATAGATTTATTACTATTAAGACTCTTTACTACTATACTGGTAACATTTCCTAGTGAGCCTGGAGACACGAATTGAAAGGGAAGAATGCTATTATCCGGGGCTATAAGACCCCAGATACTACCATACACGTATGACTTGCGATGATTCTGTTGATCAATAGAATCATACCAAGCTAATATGTTAAAATTATTGTTAGGTGACATTGTACAGCAGCTTTTTGTTATTGCGAATATATGTATATAATATGAAAGAAAAAATTAATTTAACTATTTTTAATAAAAACTATACTTTATTTAGGCTTACTTAATATGGTTACTTCAGCTTGTTTAGATATTAAGTCTATAAGCATTTCAGATATATAGCCGATCCCTAAATCTGTTTTGATCGCACTATATAAATCAGGTATAGTATTTAATATGGAAAATTTTACTTCCTGCGATACACATGCCTTAACACTTATAACTTCAAGTGATGTTAATTCAGAATAGCTTATATTGTCTCCTGGCATATCAAGCATATAAAACTTTATTAAATAAAACCACGATAGATACCCATTCTGTAAATTAAGCGAATATAATAAGCCACTATCGCTTGAAGTCAATTCAAATTTAATAAATGGTAGTTCCCAATTAGAGCCTACTTTTTTAGCAGCCATGAGAGCGAAACCATCCATCGAGAAATCGGATGGGCTTAAAAGCATATAATCGATATCAGATGTGAAATTACTTACTGATACATCTTCGTTAAGACTCTTATCCACGTAAGTTGATTTTACATCTATGCTAGTACCCTTGAATGCATCAGTCACTGTGTCCATCCAGCTAAATTCATACCTAGATGCCAATTCCTGTTTCACATATGACACCTCAGTTTGTTTATACCCTACATGTTTTAAATTACGTGGGTCTGTCATAGTTGTAAGATCATACTGCACAACTTGATTACCTCCAGTTACATATGTGCGCCCATTATTATACCAAGAAACATGCTCTATTATAAACTTACCATTTTCTATATGCCAATAGCATCTAAAGCACTGTTCGAGCATATCCATTATACTTTTCAATGACAAAGTAGCTCTTTGGGCTGCTTGATCATATTCTCCTTTTAGTATATTGGATTTAGGTGTAATAAATAGCGTAAATGTATCATATACAATAGGGTTGGGGCTTCCATATAAAAATTTACTATATTCTTCAGTAGCTTCATGCGATATGCCAGGCGCTATTTTAGATAATAAAGCTTTTATTACATCTGATAATTTAAATGCATCTTTAAGTTTATATTTTTTTCTTGTAGATGTATCGATACTATCGTATGCCATAGAATATATATACCATATAGAAGCATTACTCCATGAATTGCGGCATATAGGAAGTGGAGAACTAAACCCAGTAGATAATGATATAAACGCACTAGTGAAATAATCTCCATTATCATTTATGCCAAATCTGGTTGGTTGCTTTGACGTTCTAGATGTTGCTACTATAGTATTTGAAGATCTTAAACCTATTACTTTTTTGTAATTACTACTATTATTAGCTATGTCTTCAAGTGGTATATCATATGTATTTTTGACATTTCCGGAAGTTATTTCGATAGAATCAACATCGCATAACAGCCTTTGGTATATGCTATGTACCATAGCATATTTAGGTTTAAATGCTACTGTTTCAGATTGAGTACCATTTGAGCTGTCCCATTTATAGAAATTAATTTCATTACCTATATAAAAAGGAGTCGTGCTATCAAATAATGGTTCCCAAAATTCGCCTTCTAGCTTTATAATATTAGTAACCGGCTCAGACCTATATATAGCAACATTTGACGCATTATATAGATAGTATCTACCCTTTTTGTCATTGTCTTTCTTATACTGCAAATAGTACAGATTCTCATTGCGTATTTTACCAGATACACCATCAGGATTAACTGCAGCATATACCCCATCCACTCCAGATGCTACGCCTGTTATATTTACTTCTGATATACCACCGTAAGGCTCAAAATAGTATTTTTCCATCAGCTCCTTGGCGTCGCTTACTATCTCGTTCACGTCTTGCTCCCAGTATGTTCCGCCTACGAAGTTAGTTACAGTAGAGCTACCAGCTATATACACCTGTATACATGCGCGTTTATATAGATAAAGAGGTGTAATGACTGGTGGTATCTCTAGGAGCTCATATTCATTCTCATAATTATCAACGATGTTAGAATAGCTATCGATTGGAGAAATTTTTGGCTCACACATCTTAAAACTAACATCGAATTTACAATCAGTTTTACTAAATGTGCCTCTGAAAAATTCTCTCTTTTTGCCTGATACTTCTTCTTCAATTATTAATGTAAACTTTGTGTTAATATTCGAATTATATATTAACTCAAAATTCTGGCCAAAAAACTGTATTTTACCTTCAAGTGTCTCTCTGAAAAACCTTTTGCCATTTTCAAATGCATACTTCTTTTTCAGATTCTTAAAATGAGGTGATACTTCAGTTATATCATACCCGGTAACCGTATCGCGCCTTATCTTAAACGTATACTTATTTACTTTCATGAGCGTATAATTTTAGTTAGATTACCATTTCTTATAATAGTTCTACCTTGGCCATCTACAAATATCTTTTCACCATTCTGCTTTATTATCTTATCAAGACTGCTTTCGATTTTGTGCAGATCAGCATTTGACTGATTTATGAATATATCAGCATCGGCATCTCTATTAAAAGCGTTGGCGTATTTATCTTCAAATATCCCTTTGTTTAAGCTATTAATAACGTCTGGTAATATCTTACGGTATTTCCTTGTCTTATTCTTGTTAATGATAGCAAGGGCTTCTCCACCTTCAGCTTTCATCCTGTGTTTCTTTTTATTCTTTACACCTAAGTCAATATCGTTGCCAGATGCATGAGATCCTCCTTCCAAAAACTCGAGACCACCTTCACCATATTCATCTGATTGACTTACTGTTACTTGCTTAGCTTTAACTTTAGCTGTAGCAAATGAAGTCCACATTGTAGCTATAGCGGCTAATGCAAGTGCTGGGCCAACAATAGGGATTGAAGAAAATGAGCTCCATAAATTAGCGGATGCAGTAATAAGTGAAGATGCCTGAGTAATGCTATTCAATGATTCTTGACGTCTTTGGGCTGCTTCAAGCATTTTTTGCTTTTCTTGTTGATTTTTCTTTTCTTGTTCAAGCTCTTTTCTAGCGGTTGCTACATTATTAGCATAACCATTATTACGAGCCTCAATTTCAGCATCATAGGCTTTTTGTGCAGCTTCTACTCTAGCCTCAGCTGCTTCTACAATCTGCTTAGACATTTCAACCTCAGCATCAACAATGGATTGAAGTTGTTCTATTACTATATTTACTGCATCTTTTAAAGCATCAACTTGATCATCATCAAAACCGAGTTTCTCAAGCAGAGTGCCACCTAAACCTTTTTTGCCGATATTTTTAATAAAATCATTGAGCTCTGACAATTCACGATCTATACCTTTAACAGTAGCTTTGGCAGCATCAATCTGAGCTTGACTCCAATCTAATCCGCCGGTTTCTGCTAAACGTATTTGTTCTTGCCATCTAGCTTTTTCTTGCTCAAGTTTGAATCTGGTTATCTCAGTTTCGCTGCGCTTAACTTCATTAAATATAGCTTCATCAAGAGCTTGTTGCTCATCAAAACTTGACATGCTAAAACTACCAACAGCAATAGCTTTTTGTTTATCAAAAGATGTGTTTATAGCACTTGTAGGTTGCCTTTTAGCTTCTGGCAACTGAGCATTCTTAAGTAATGCTATTTGTCTTTCAACATCCAATCGTTTTAAAGAATTGCTGAGTTCTTCATAAGAGCCTTTTTTAGATACTTCGCCTTCTAACTCTAATAACTCTAACAGCTGTTCAGCTTTTTGTATTTCTACATCTATATTAAGCAAATCTAGGCTTAAAGTTAAGCCTTTTTGCTTATTCTCTATAGCGTTTTCTATATCCTCTAATGCTTTAATAGCCGTTTCTTTTTGACTTTCTGTAAGCTCTTTATATTTTTCATCTTGACCTTTTAATATTTTTTGGATTCTGGTGTATTTATCATTTAAATCAGCTATTTCTTGATTAAATGATGCGAACGCTTCAGCTCTGCGCTTCTTATTTTCATCTCTCTCTATCTCCGTGCGACTCTTTTGATATGCTTTTTCAGCTGCTAAAGCAAGAGTATTCAGTCTATCATCAGCATCTCTCGGTGTGCGTTTTTTATCTTTTTTATGAGATTCTTCTAAACCGATTTCTTTAAATAGAGCATCTGCTTGATCTTCATAAAATTTCCATACATTAAAATAACTTTCAACTTCTTGCTCAAGAGATTTTGCGTCTTTTTGTAGGCTTTCTACATTTCTCTGCCTTTGCTTTTTTAACCTAGTTTCAAGTGACAAATCAGAATCTGGCCCAGAGATGCCGCCCCATAAGGCTTTAAAATAATTCATAGTTTTATCGAAAAAGCCGTATTCACGCACTTTCTCTGCCTCGGCCTTATTCTCTGCAGCTAATAATTTTTGATATTGTTGAGATACAATATTCAATGCAGCTTCTGCTTTAGCTCTTGCTTTATACGCAGCTACAACAGATTCTGTGTTTTCTACGAAAGCATTATTAGCGTCATTTATGTTATCTATGGTGATTCCTAGTTTGCCAAATTCCTTTTCATTATCCTTAATCCACTGTGTTTGTGCTTTTATGTTATCACCTAAATCTCTCCAATTTTCAGATAACCTTCTTAGCACAGCTATTTGCTGACCATATGCACCAGTTGAGCCTTTTCCTAATTCACTGTTTAAATCTTCTAATGCGTCTTCAAAAGATTTTGCTGCATCTCTACCTGCTAATGTTTTGTCAATCCATGTGATAATTTCTTTACCATACATAGAAAACACGGTAAGTAGCACAACAAGTGCAGTATTCCAGCCAAATAAAGCTTTAACTATTGAACCTGTTACACTTATTTGCTTTTTTCCTTCTGCAGCTAATAGCTCATTTTGTCTTCTTAGTCTTTTAATTTCATCGACCACCATAGGTATATTATTCGATATACCTAAGAAAAAAGTATTAAGTGATACAGCTGCAGCAGGTAATTCTCGTACTACTTGAGAAATAGAAATACCTAAACCATCCCATGTTTTTTGGTAATGACCTACAGATAATCTATAATTACCTGTTGCTTCTTGCAATTTTATCATCTGTTGATAAATTGCATTTGTCTCGGTTTCAAGTTTTTTACCAGAGTCAGCAGCTTCTCTTTCAGCTGCAGACATTTGGTTAAGTCGTATCTTATTCAACGCATATTGAGCTGAAAGCCTATTATAAGAGCCTTCTGCAGAATTAGCGATTGTGGCTTGTAGTTGAGCAATTTGATTTGCCTCTCGTATCTGGGTTGAATAGAGTTTAAGCTGCTTGTTTTCTTCTGATTGGGCATAGGCAAGTTTCTCTTGAGCCTGAGTTAATGGGTCTACTGTAGCTTTCTGCTGTTTTCTAGCAGAAGTAAGTTCAGAAATCTTAGCTTTCAACTCGATTAATCTTTTGCCTTCATCAGATTGCAAGTAAGCTAGTCTCTGCTCCGCTTTTTCTACTTCAGATAAAGTTTGGATATGAGGTTTCATTTGGTCATCAAGAGCCTTAATCTGATTTTTCAAATTAAGAATATCGTTGAGCAATTGCTGCCCCATTTCACTATCTGCCCTTTCAGCTGCAGTTAAAGATTTATATAATTCGACTGTCTGCTTCAAATCAGACTTAAGACGATCATAAGAAGATATAGCTTGCTGTATATAGCGCTGCTGTTCTACAGTTGCTTTATTAGCATCTGAAGTTTGTGCTTTGAGCCAAGCAATTTGCCTACCCGTATCAGATAAAGCTAATTTAAGCTCATTTTGAGCTCTTTCAAGCCTTGATGTAGATACTGTTGCTTCATCAATAGCCTTACGCCCTTCACTTGTAGCTCCGCTAGCTGATTTGAGTGAGTGTACAATCCTATCAGCTCCTGCTCTAATAGCATTCACCATTGTCTCATATGACTGGTTGAGCTCGCCGAGTTGCTTGACAAGTTTTTCAATCGAGTCATCTGGCTCAATTATATCGCTATATTTTATTTTATCATCTTCAGCCATGATTATCTCATTTTATGCCGTTTAACACTCTTACTTTCTGCCTCTAATTGCTGTTTTATATTATCAACAGCATTATAGAATTGAAGTACTGTCATTTTTTTAGCATCCATGCTTGTCTTTTGGGCTATTAAGAGGCAAGTACTTTCAAATTGCTTATCATATTTTATTTCAACAGATTCACTCCCAATATATGATTTTGGGGAATGCATATTAAGCATTACCATATCTATGGTTTCTATTTGCTCAGAATTATCTGTGCCATTTATCATAGAATCTAATACAAAAAGTGTTCTCTGCTTCAACTTATCATATGCGTCTTTTTCCTTTGGGTTTACAAAATCTCCAGGAAAGTACATTTCAAGTTCGGTTGTTACTTTTTTTTTAAGCCAAACTAAAAAGTCTATAATCTTTGAATGTTTTATTTCTTTAAGTCTAGCCAATACATTTTTAAGCCCATCGTCTGATAAGTCATTAACCTCTTCGCCATCTATGCTATGAATAAGAGCTGCAAAAGCTAAGTATTTAGGTGAAATTTCGCTATTCACCATATACATGTTTTGCCTCATATTCTGCAACTCTTGCAAAGCTTTTTTAGCATTATTGCTTTTAATGAACTTAGCAATACGGGCTATATGGGCATCAATGTCATCAACATCTGAACCGATCCCAGAGTCTATAAGCAAATACTTATTGTATTTCTGGAAATTTATGATAGGCATCTCATCTATGCTATCATAAACCCTCACTGTTTTCTTATTTACTGTAAGATTCTTCATAATAAAATTCGCGTTATAGGGGTTGACACTATAGGAGTAAATATAATGCTCATCTCGTTAAAGATAATAGCGAGAATAATAGCGAGAATAAGTGACGTCCAAAAACTTAAACAAAAATCACACTCGAATAATTGAGAGATAAGCTTAGGGGCCTCAGCGACTATTTTGTCGCGTATGCCAAGCCTTTCAGCAAGTAAAATAGCAAATGCGGCTGATGAAGATATGTATATCAAAGCCGAAAGCATTGTTATAAAATATACCGTTGACATAATTCTCTAGTTGTTAAAGTAAATTCAATCCGTATTCCTGCATAAGGGTACATAAAGAATTGTTTATCAATATCTTGTATGCCCTCTCCTTTATAAGCATAGTTATTATAGACTTTCTCTATCGAATAACCTTTGTATATATTCTCAAAGCGCTCATATATATCATCTATAGTAAGCTTACCTGTTGTGGTAATAAGACCTGGAGTAGTTAATACCCGCATGATCTCATCTTTTACTTCTTCTGTATGCATAACCGTTTCATCTTCATAGATACTACTAAGGTCATACCAAAATATAATAGCCCCACTGAAAGTATATTGAGGTAATGATTGAACTACTTCAGTAATCCTTTGTGGGTCATAGATATCGAACCATGAAAAGTTACCGAAGTTATCGTTCGGTAAAAGTGATACATATTCTCCGTTGCCGTTGTATACTGCTGGATATACGAATTTATTACCATCTGGCCTATGCTCTACGAGTTTATAAGCTCTACCGAATGCGTAATTAAGCCACTTAAGCTTATCCATAAGTGACTTTTGCATATCCTGTAATATCTTATCAAGCAATACAGGATCTTTCTTAAACTGTATTTGCACTGAATTTTCTTTCATTTCCTTATTGCTCGTTTTAATCGTTTTGCTAATTCTTTTCTTACATGCGAGCGGATTATTCTCGTAAAGTTTTTATCTGTTAAACGAAAAATCTCTTCGCCATATTTCTCAATGAGTTCAGGCGTTTTTTCGTCACTAGCAGTCACGTAAAAACCTTCTGAATCGAATACTACAAACATAGATTTGTGAAAATCACCTGTATCTCGCAATGTGACCCTTGTAGTAGGTTGCCCTTTTCTCTTTTTTATCTGTATAGTTTTAGGCTTATATGGCATATAGCTCATTATCTTTTCACCTCTACCGTTAATACCACGACGATACAGCTGATCATCTGCTATGGCTGATACTATCACGTCTTCTTTATCGCGTATAATATCCTCCAATAGCATAGGCAAGCTATCTTTAAAGTTTCGTAACCTATACTCCAGATTACGAAGTGTCGCATTGTATCGTTTTACAGCCATATTTACACAACTCTATATTTTATACCATTATTTTTGCATGGTAAACATACTCTATCAATCCCAGAAGTGCTTAGCTTAATAGCCTTAAAAGCTATATCTAGCTGATAGCTTAAACCTGACTTTTTCATAGAAGAAGAGTCGCCATCCACTTCGTATAATATATCGAGCCTAGAAGCATTGATTGAATGCCTGTTTGTTCTCACATTAGAGTTGTACGCGAATTCACGCAACATATCTATCGCTACCTGCTTAGCTATGACATCTTGAAACATCATTCTCTGCTCAACTATAAAGTCTGTAATATCACAGCTTACAGTAACTTCTAAATTCAACCCATAGTTATTATCATATGTATATTGATTATTCTCAACATCCCATAGATGTAAACTCTCATCTTCTATGTCTGTAAGCTCTTCATTCACATAAAATGGGTGAATCTCGAGGTATTTAGACCATGCCATCCAAGCGAGCAATTCTCTACGTGAGCATGACCCGCATGGCTCTTTTGACCAGTCTTTATTTTTTCTAATAGCTTGACTTCCTTCTGGAAGCTCAGATTGAGAATAGCATAAATACCAACTTCCTCCTGCATCAATGTCTTCACTTTGATACGGTAAATAGAGGTCATCGATAGTAAACCATTCAGCACTATTATCTCGTGTCTTTGTCAGTTTTATAGTTCTGATCGGCTCATACATACTTGAATGCATAAGATACAAAGTATATTCTCCAGCTTTAGTGAACTGAAGACATATCTTATTTATTTTTGTGGTTACGCCTTTTGCCCGTATAGGTACAATCTCGAAGCCGACTAAGTTTTTCTTATTCTTTACAGTATCTACTAATCTACCTGTCCCGTCAAACAGAGTACGACTTTCGCATAATGGCTTGTTTGTTCCTTCTGCTGTTTTTTCATTACAGTATCTAGTAATAGCTTTTTGAATACTTGCTTTTGTTTTACCCTCAAGCCATTCTGAGAACGGATTAGTCTCTACCCAGTATTCAGAGTTATAAGGAGGTACAAGTTGTTTCTGCTCGTCTCTATTTGTTTCACGTATTAGCTTATATGTTTTGCCCTTATAGGCTACTATATTTCCTTTGCTAAATTCCTTATTCTCATACTCTGGAAAAGTAATATTTTTAAAATCCGGAGCAATACATGACATATTCTGCAAAGTCAGCAAAGGATGAATCTGCTGAAAATATAGGCCACTTTCACTCACGGTTAAAGCATCAGATATTTTTAGGTCTGATGTGTCATAATTCTGCTCCCACCCAATAAGATGTAACAGCTTTTCTTGTATATCACAGGCTCTAACCATAATTCTTAATTTAAATGAAAAATAGGAGGCCACTATCGCCAGTGGCTCAGTGTACCTCCTACCAAAGCTAATAACAACCTAACGATCTGCTATCGATTTATCATCCCCCAGCACCCACGGCTTTAGTGTTTACAGGGCTGTCTTCAGAGTTGACAACAACGACAGGCTTAGCGTAAACTGCATTTTCGCTTGATATATTGAATGACAGAATAGGACTTGCCAATGTAGTAGGTGAGCTGTTATATGCTGTCAAGAAGGCTACATCAACAGCAAAGCCATAGTGCTCTTTGCGAGTGCGATTCATATCAGCGGTAGCAGCCCCCGCGATAGCACTGTAGTCACCTACAGAATCATAGAAGTATGTGCCAACAGGCATGTTCAACAAAGGCAGAGTAGCAATACCCCACTCATGACCATCGCCGGAAACAGTTCCGAGCAAGCAATCACGCTCGAAACGGGTCAACATTCCAAGAGAGCCGGCATTTACAGCATAACCTTGAGCATATTTGCCACTGTTAGCTGCAATATTGTTCGTCAAGTGAACAATCTTTGTACCAAACTCATTTTGCTTGTTCACATCGTTATAAAGGCCATGTTGCTGTAACTTACGCATGATAGACTCAACGCCAGGATCACCAACAATATGCAACTGACCATAGAAGTCATTTGCCCCCATCATAACCTCAAGATCGCCGAATACGTTTTCACGCTCAGACCACTTTGCGTTTATGGCATTAGAAGAGAAGTCATACAGCAGCTTGTTCTTCAAAACCTGTGTTTTGTTAGCGGCAAGAGCAGCAAGAGCAGTTTCATCAAGCTTTTTCGCAAAAGCATAGATGTACTTCATCATCTTGGTCTCGAAGTCTTTCTGGATGCCAATCTCATTATTCATATACATCGCCGGAGCGATAGTGAATCCCCATGCGTAAGTGGCAAATGTGATTTGAACCATCTTAGAAGTATTTTCACTATCAGTAATCTCCAATGTGCGGGTACTACCGATAGTAATATCAGCATCATAGTTGATTACTGGAGTTTCCAATACATTACCAATAGAAGTTCTTGCTTTTTGCTTTAACTCCTCAGTAAGAATACCGGTAGGGTCTTCGGATTGCACCATAAAAGCATTTAGCGCACCGTACCTACTGGGGCGATATTCAAACTTATCAAAGTTAGAATTCGCACGGATGTTCTGGATACGTGTTAAAACTAGACTCATAACTTTTAAAGTTTTTTAATTGTTAATACTTACGCTATTGTGGTGCATTACCCTTTTACGCCTCATAGCATTTTTCATTTATCTAATGGGCAAACTTGCCACGTTATTTTCAGTTCTCAACTGCATTGACTGGTCTGAGAATTCTTGCGAGTCGCGGGTCAAACCATTTGCAAGCAGATGCGCCTCGATAGCTTTATCAGCCTCAACTTGGCTATTAATACCTGACAGATCAAGTGTTCCACCTGTTCCGCCTGAGCCGGATCCAAAGCCTCCTGTTCCACCACCTGTCTGCTGACGGCCTGTGTCGACTACATCTTTAAGCGATGTCTCCATTACAAGTTCCTGTAATGTATAAGGATTAAGGTTGTTCTTCGGGTTGTTAAGGATATTACCATCCGCACCGCGAATAACAAGCTTCTTTCCTCCTTTGTCATCTTCTACAAACTCAGGAGTGCCTTTTGCAAGGACTTCTGCTTTTGCAGCATTGAGCAGTGTCTTCTGAATAGGCTCAGTAATACCACTCTTAAATTTTAGACCTGCTGTAGCAGCTTGAAAAGCATAATCTACATGCGTGTCCTTAATAGTTTTATCAAACTCTGCTTTTTTGGTATTGAACTCAGTTTCCTTTGTCTGAAGCTGAGTTTGAAGCTGAGTTACTTGAGCTTTAGCATCTTTCAGCTGTTGCTTCAAAGTTTCATCACCAGCTCCTTTTTCAAGTTTAGACTGGAGCTCTGCGACCTGTGCCTGAGCAGCAGTAAGCTGAGTTTGAATTGTTTTCGCAGATTCTGCTTTAGTTTTGTACTCACCGAGCACGCGTTTAGCATAGTCATAACTCTTTTCACCGTCTTTCTTTTTAATGCCTGTGATATTAAGAATATCAGTATCATATTGGCCATGCAATGCGCCAATCTTAGTGCCTATAACGGTGTTCTCATCATTTCTTGACATTTCAGCAATCGCATTCAACTGGTTATCAGTAAGACCTGCTAAATCTGAGCTCTGTCGTAGCATCTCAATTGTTAACATATAGCTTTGTTTTTATTGTTGATTACTTTTGTACTAACTCTGCAGCATCTCCATACGGATCATGCAAGACTGCCATAATGGTATAGCCAAGACCTTTATATGCTTTCTTGAAAAGCTGCCATTCTGCAAATGTGAACATCTGAGTAAACGCCGGTGACTCTTCTTTACCTGTCATTGGGTTAAACCTACGGCCACGCACAATCGACAGATGCACCATTTTTTCAGTGCCAGGCTTAATAACATATTCATTTTTAGTAGTCGAAGTAGCTTCTTTTTGCTTTTCTTCAATAATATCATCAACATCCACTAGGAAAAGAACTACCTCATCAAGCTCTTCCTGTAAATCACTTGTCCAAGCTTTTCCACCTTTAGCCTTAGCAGCTTCTAGTTCTGCTTTACGCTCTACAGCCTTTTTCTTGTAAGACTTAATATCTTCAAGGCTGAGCGCCTGTAATTGCTGAAGTTCCAATTTCTGTAACATATTCCAAAAGTTTTTTACTTATAATATCTATTTTTTCTCTCATTGGCTTATTTGAAGCAAACTCAATTATGTTAATATTCTCACGCTCAAATTTTTCAACTAAAGTACTAAAATTTATTTTAAGCTTTACTAGATTTTCATTTAATAACTCTTTTTCATACAATTTTAACACTTCATCCAATGTTTTATGTGGATACGGCTCCAATTGCTTTAAGATAAGCATTCTCTGAAGTACTAAAGGATTATTGCGATATTCAACTTCAAGAATTTGTTGCGATATAGCATCTAGTTCAGAGTTAGACGCACCATTTTCCTTTGCTTGTTTATACTTAGAGTATAGCTCTGTTACTGTGAAAACATAAAACTCTGTACCCCAGCTTACAGAAGATGATATGAAAGCATCTCCATATCTGAGTTTGCAAATAGTATCTTCAACAAACTTCTGTGCCAATTCAAAGTTGGTCTTTAATGCGTTGAGAACTGAAGTTTTGCTTTCAAAGTTAGCAGTTACTTGAGTCTCGTTAATAGCTTCTTTTTCGCTTACAGTCCCACCCGAACCAACAACAGAAATTACGATTTCATTTTTAAGCCTTACACATTCATTGACATTATAGTCAAGTGAATCTTTATCAATAGTAGTTATCTGAACAGGATTACGCATATCTGCGACACCTTCAGATTGATTTGGCACGGGAACTTCTAAGAATGAACCAGGGCCAGCTATGCGCTTTTCGCTACAGCAAGGACATTTTTCGACTGTTCCATCATTGAGAATCTTGTACTCACCTTTCGCGTTACGTAGAAAACCTCCGTCACAGTAATCACCAGTCTCATTATTCTCAAAGTTACAATCAGCCTCATAGGCACTATATATAGGATAAGGTGCGTACAAGTCTAAATGTTGCTTTGAAATAGAGAAGAACAAATACCAATCAAGATTTGATAGCTCTTTTGTGATCGGATTTTTCTTAAGATCTTTGTTTTTCTCATTGAGTTGTATTGACCAAAAGAATCGAGCCGGGCAATATTTTAAATCATGCTTTGCCTCTGAAATAAGAAACTGAATTTCATTCTTCTCATTTAGCTGATATACTCTTATAAAAGTATCATCGAATACAGCTATTCGGTTTTCTGGCTGTTTGAAAATAAGCCACTCAAATTGATTTTCATCGAGTTTAGAAGTCTGATAATCAATTACTGCATCAATCTCAAGCCAATAAAAATAAGGTTCAGGCCGAGCGGATGATTGTATTTGAGGAAGGTCTACTACCAAAATACTATTTGGCGATACCTGCATTCTTTTCCATCCAATTGTTTTCCATATTTCTGGCTCATTGAGGTTATTCTTTTTATATTGAGACCAATCCTCTGCAAGCTCTGAGTCTGTGAACTGATATGAACTTGATGAGTTACGGCTATAGAAAACTCTTTCAAGTTCTCTATAGACGTCCTCAACTACAGCAGGTGTAGGCAATGGAAACTTAAACAAATGAAGGAATATATTATATTTGTCCTTCGGAAGCAACTGTCTTACCCAATCAAGAAATATAGTCGTAGGTTGGTTAATATCAGATACAGCGATATTCGTCTCAGTATGAAACCTAAGACGGCGCTGCATGTTTACAGCTTTCTGAATAGTCTGACGCTTAGTCGGCTTTTGCAGAATTTGCTTTATCTGATTTAACTCTAAGGCCATTTTCTTCGTCGTAAATATAATTACTATCTTTAGGTAATTCCCATCCACCGTTTAATGCCGTGCCCATGTCAAGTAAACGCTCTGCGTGTTGAATGCCAAATTCTTGTGTCATACCATACTTGGGCACAGTCAATGTTACTGTTTGTTCTTTTTTCTTTCTCATGGCTGAATTTTTTTTTATTCACTGCTTCCTGCTGAAGGAGCATTAACCCAATCAGTAAGAGGATTGAAGTCAAGTGATTCACGCTTAATAATGTAGAATTTGTCACTCCAGTTAGGATTGAATGACCATTCAATGGTATTGCTGTCCGGCTCTTCAAAACCACCAAGTTTCTTATCGCCAACAAAGAACTTACCGATAGGAATTGGGAAATATGCCGTAGGTTCATCCTGGTCATCTACCAAACAACCAATATTGCCGTTTTCATCAATCAGCCAAACACCAATCTCTTCGCACATGTATTGTTTCAGCTGTGCAATTGTCTTTTGACTTTCCTGATAGATAGTGGCAGAGAATGTTGTCGGCTCACGGCCGATTGTAATCTCAATACCTCCAAGTGTTTGATTGCCTCCGCCGAATGTGCGAGCTGCACCAGGCTCAGAAGTAGGCCCTTGGATATACGGAGAAACTGTCATTTTAGACCCATCCGCAGCAGAAAACAAGGTAGAAAACGATGCTTTCTTAGTCGGGTTAGTGACAGAGTTCTTCGTTCCAGCTGTCTTATAGATACGCTGAAATGCAACTTTTTGAACTTGCCCCATACTCTCCTTGCATTCAGCAATCTCAAGGTCGGCGATATGAGCACCGGCAGGGCATCCACAATTTAATCCCATAATTTATTTATGTTTTAATGTTAATACTACCGAGCAGTTACCCCTTAACTTGCATCGAATTACCTGTATTTGCTTCGAATTGACTTCTCCACAGTGTAAAGATACTAAATTTATTTATAAGTCATATAGTATTTAACATTTTTTATAGAGGTATTTTTTATCTCATATTCTCGCATTGTGTTCATTCAAAGCTTATGTTTTAATCATCTTTATATAGCAAAAAGCCTAGAAATTGCGAGAATAATGCGAGAATTTAATCTTTTATCACCTTATAACCTCTTTTTTGGAAAAATTCATCCATTACATAATAACTGCACTTATTTCTGCCGTTAATTATGGCTTTATCTTTTTTAGCACACCATCTTGTAACTTTAGGTGCTCCAGCGTAATATAGCCATTTATTATGTAAACAGCTTGCACAACACATGTTTGCCTTAACCCCATTCGGACTTATCATCTTTTCCATACTAGTTTCTTAAGTGTATTTTTTTACGTCCACCTTTTCTTGCATGCATTTCATATACTCCTGTTAAGCAATCTGGAGCATCGTCGTGCTGGTTTCTCTTCTTATTATCTTTACGATACGACATAAGAGCCTTATAAAACTTAGGCCATTTCCTCTCCCAGCCCTCTGGAAACAAAATATCACTTTGAACATTAGCAGAAGCTGTATAAATACGCGCCTTTTTGTTCTCTGTCTGTGTAAATGTTTTAATAGCACATCTAAAATTACGCAAATCAACTCTTAATATGCGCTTTACATTACGTGAATAGCCACGGCCTCCATTATTTGACTCGATTAAGGCCTCAACCGTGCCATTTTTGGTCAACATTTCGGCCTGTTTTGGCTCTGTGACCTCCATAGGTGCATCCGTAAACAAAATATCAGTTATATAGCAGTATTCAGGCGTATTTATAAAGCAGATTGAGCACAAATCATCAGCTCCTGTGTCAGCTGTATCAGTGTAATTCCACTTTTGAAGTGCTTTTGTGCCAGTTGGAAGCTCTTCTATCTTATAAGTTCTAAATCCCTCATACATAAGACCCTCTTTTGGTGTTGGGTCTTGCATGTACTGTGTATCGAACACAAGCGGATTTATCTCACGCATCTTATAAAGCTCTTCAAGTGTATGCTTCATTGGCCAAAGGGCGTGTTCTTCTCCAGTTTCTGGGTCTACTTGTATAACTGGAAGTGATAAAACAGTCCATTCGTCCGGCTCTATCTCTTGCAAATAGCCACAAAGGTCATGTTCATGCAGCCTTTGCATTATTATAATGATTGGAGTATTACGCGAGTTAGTACGGTTACGAATTGTGTTCTCAAATCGCATGTTAATACGCTCACGGACAATATCTGACTCAGCATCTTCTGGCTTAATTGGGTCATCGATTACAATCGCGCCTTGGAAAATGTTTGCTGTAGCTCCTATCATATCAAGCATCTCATTCGTATGGTCATCGAATGTGAATATATCATTGCCTCCATCCATTTTATCAATATCTGGGTCAATATCCACATTACCGGCTCCGAAACCTGTTACTTGACCTTGAGTTGATACTGCATAAAGCTCGCCTCCGGCCTTGGTTTTCCATCTTTTAGCCGAACCTTTCTCAGATGCAAGAGCCGAATTAGAAAAAAGAGTCTTATAAAGTTCTTCCTGCATGATATTTCTGATTGTTTCAGAATTATCATTCACAAGTATATCTGAATAAGATAGATGCAAAAATCGGCACTTAGGATTTAAGGCAAAACACCAACTTATAAATGATTTGATAACAAGCTCGGTTTTACCATATCGAGGAGCAATGTTAATTATAAGCCGTTTGCATCTGCCATCGACAACATCCTGTAACGCCTTAAACATCTTCTTATGATGCTCTGCAACTATGAATGAACGATGGTACTGAGCCTTAAACATTGCTTTGGTATATTTCTCAAAAGAAGTCAGCAATTCAAGCTGAAGAAGCTCCTTAGGATTTACGGTTCCGCCCTTAGTCGCGTCTAAAGCTCTTTCCTGCATTGTTTTTAATGAGTCCATAAGTTTCTATATGAATGGTAAAGTACGTACGCGTTCTTTATTTAATTAAAGTATCTCTTATTACTATATAAGCCTCTCGTGATATTGGCACATTAGGAATAATGCCTGTTTGGAGCTGTTGCTGCTCTGGTAGATTAAGTTGCATTTGGCCTTTTCCAAATACACGGTCCCAAAGCTTCTCAACTGTTTCTATGTTACCAAGTTTTGCGTCATCTTGCAAACGCTTTATAACTGTCTTGATAACAATTGGTATTTTTTTATTACTATATAGAGCCGCCAACTGTGCTTCATTGCATGTTAACAAACAAGCCAATAAATTAGCTGTATCTTGCTTTGTAAGCTGAACACTTAAATTGATATTAAGGCTAGTAAGAAGCTTCGTTATCTCAGGTCTTGATGCTCCTTGTAATTGAAGTGCTGAGCGTATAGCTGATGAGTATGAGCCTTTGCCAGAGTTATGGCGTTCTGCTAGCTCAGTTGCCTTAAGTGGCTCTACAGTCTGAGCCTCAAGCGCCTCTATAGCCTCAACTCGTTTTTGTTGCTCTGCAATACGTTTGGCTTGGAGCTCAGTTTGGCCATCTGGTATTTCTTCCACGCCAAGTTCTTCTGCTAATGATTGGCGTTTTTCTTGTTTGGCTTGAAGGTTTTTAAGCTTTTGCTTTTCAAGATACTTAATACGAGCCAATTCTTTTGCATCTTGCTTTGCCTTAATACGTGTGGCCTCTTGTTCTACAAGTTTGGATGTGTCCGGATTAGACATTCCAGGAACTACTGGGCGTGATGGCAGTATATCTGCTAATTTCTGTGCTATTTTATCTGTTTTCATATCAATTTTGATTTTTTGCGATAAATTCTTTTTGTCTTTCTATCAGTTCAGCTTCTGATGGTATCTGTGCTTCTCTAAAGCGCCTATCTTTACTTTGGCTTATATCAATTATGGGTTGATAGATATAAGACCATATATATCCTCCTGCTGATTTTATATGGCCATTGCAACACATGGATATATTACTTGCACAAATCCCAGTTTCTTCAGCTGCATCTTTTATGGAGGCATATTCATTTATAAATAACCCAGTATTTCTATCATAACTGCATACTGACTTTGAAAGTCGCCCTCTTCTACACATATTATAAATACTATTATGCGGGTACATAGCATTTTTATCTACCTCATTCATAAGTTCTTGTAATAATATGTTGGCATAATTTTGTTCAAAAGCATTGCCTGCTTTTATGAGAGTATTGTAGCCATAAGGCAAATATGTTCTATTTGCTTTTATCAATTCATATTTACGGGCAAGTACTTCTGACTCATCTGTGAGTCCATGTTTTTCTATATTAACAGTTATGTATTTGCTGTTTAATAAAGCTTGTCTTAGCTCTATACTCTTTGCGTTTATGCTTAGAATTTGTCTGATTAGACTTTTTACTCCTCTATACACTGATTGATTGAAAGTATGACAGACTATGAGCCTACTATCAAATTCAAATTCTACAGTGAAGACTGCCCATTCATTTGATAGGCTATCTATGCTTGTAGTAATATCTACCTGTATGCCATCAATATTTACCATATTAGAAATTTTATTGCTATTTATATTTACAACGTGAAAATACATAAATAACTATATATATAAAAATTCTCGCACAGAAAATTCATAGGAAAAAAATTTTCAAGAAACAATATAAAACTTTTTGTTTCTCAGCAAAGTATTAAAAATCAATTAGTTAAGCATTCTCGCATTGCAAAATAAACGAAACAACGAATGCTCACTTACTTTTTATGGAATATGTAATATGTATTTATTATATTTTGGTTCATAAGTATAATAATTATAAATTCTATATTACAATTCATTCTATTTTTTAGTAATTTTATTGTTTATTTGTTTATAATATATCTAACTCATTGAAAATCAATCACTTACAGAGAAACAATCGATTGTTTATTTTGTTTCTCTTGTTTACAGCCTTTTTGCGAGAATACCTGAATGACAGATTTTGCGAATTTTTGATTTGGTGGCAATTTGCGAGAATGATTTGGGGCCAAAAAATTTTTTTCTGATCATGAACATGGCTCTGTATACTATATATAAGGGGCACCCAGGCACTGCAGCAGGGGGCCTAATTTCCACATTGGCAAAATTCTTGAAATATAAAAATCTATCAGGTTAAGAAGTGTTAAGCCTATCAGCCTAATTCGTTAATTATGGTTTAATTCGTTAAAGGTTATTAAGATGACTACCTGTTAACAACTCTTAACTAAAATAACTTTCAAGTTTCAAACCAGAGACAGGCACACAGCCTCTCATATGACAACCTTTAATGAATGTTTAACATTTCCTAACCTAATATATTTCATGGTTTCGTAGGTTTTATTATCATAAAGGTATAATTTATCAATTTCAGATTATTAATCAAAACAACCATCACATCTAACATGATTTAACTCATAGAATTTTTATATGATATTTGTTTTACATCCATCAAAAAATTATCATATAAATTTTTCAGGTTCATAAATTATTAGTATATTTACATATCGAAAATAACGGATAAAACGATCGAGGTTATAAATAAAATTTAACATAAAAAATTGATCAAAAGTTTTTCCGGTTAAAATAAAATGAGTATATTTACAATATCAAAATAAAACGATTATGACACAGTTAGAAAGCTTCTTATTTGAATTATCATTCGGAGATATTAAAAAAATCCGTGATTACATGTTAAAAAGATACCACGTATATTGTGGTTCAATGGTAAAATTGGCAAAAGAAATAGACGAGAGATTGCCCGAGCCACTTGAAGAACTGTACGAAGTGCTCGCGTAACAAGAGAACATCCCGGGCAGGAGAATGGCCGTAATGGCATCAGTGGTTCAACTCCACTGCCGGGAACAAGAGAATTAACAAATAAAATTACAGTAAAATGAAGACACTTAGAAATTATCGTTTCGTATTGACTAACATTCCTAATAGTATGTTAGAGACAGGAGAAATAAGAATTGACAATGAGGAAGTAACCGGCGAGAGAATGTTTGTCAGTGAATGTCATTACTATGCCGAGAAAAATATCATTGAGTGTATAAAAGATGCAGCGAAACGCGATGACTTGCGCGGTTACTACGAACATACCTATTGT
>UMHT01058670.1_pt1 | contig 57013 bp, 75 predicted proteins | sample 1965601 | NCBI WGS metagenome assembly UMHT01 (sample SAMEA4836105, study PRJEB28245) | human gut metagenome | biome: gut microbiome; material: fecal sample | place: Denmark | collected 2008 | reverse complement strand
TCATTGAAGATCTGGGTCATTCCGACTTTTGTTGCTAAAATCGCTTTCTTCATTGTCTTACCTCCTGTTTCATGATCTACAGCGGAATGCTTTCGCATTCATCCTAGAACAGCCTAATATACGTGGAACACTATGAACCGCCTGGCGGTATGTTGATTCCTCAACAGGAAATGCAGTGTTGCTTCTATATTTAAACCCTTCAGGATATAAACATTTTTTCTTGAAAACAAATTGCCCTGCGGCCATTCTATTTTGTTTTCATCTTGATGTCGATGTACACACCAGCCGGCATTTCCAGTCTGGACAGCGCATCAACTGTTTTCTGGCTTGGAGCTGTGATGTCGATGAGTCTCTTGTGAGTTCTCTGCTCGAACTGCTCTCTGGAATCTTTGTACTTATGAACCGCACGCAGAATAGTTACTACCTCTTTCTTGGTTGGTAACGGCACCGGTCCGCTCACCTGTGATCCTGTCTTCTTTACAGTCTCGATGATTTTTCCGGCGGACTGATCTACCAACTGATGATCATAAGCCTTTAAAGTGATTCTCATTACTTGACTTGCCATAAAAAAAGTCGCCTCCTTTTCGCACTTTCAAACCAAGTACGACAAGCGGTGACTGTACACGTTTCCGTGTGTGTCCTAACGGAACTCCACACTGATTCTGCCATCTAACATTGCAGTTTCTTTAATTGGTACAGTGACTTGTCGCCAGTTTCCTAACTTGACATTCGCTCCACGGAAAACCTGCCTCACTTTGTGGGCAGCAACCTCTCGCTTCAACGCTATCATGCCACAGCCTTTGTATAATAGCACACATTCCAAATAAATGCAAGTATTTTTTCAATTTTCTTTTACGGCCTTTGTTGGGAGTTATGTTGGTTTTAATTAATTCTTTTCGCAGCTTTTCCCGGAGCATTCTCACTCAGGCAGACCGCGGTCTCATCATGCAAAAAAGGAAAGACCTCCCATTTAATATAGAAGTCTTTCCTTATATCAATCATTTCATTCGCATACCGGCCGTCACGCCAGGCTGTTTACTCTGTGCAGTACGGCTCTGTGGGCTCCTGCGCGTAAGAATTAACGTCACTGTCATCGTCTGCCTTTGTCAGCTCACCGGAGCCGTTGGTTGTAAACTTAACGCCGTCGCTGTTCTTTACATTGCTGCCCTTCATAACCTTACCGGAAGCGTTGACCACATAATTCCTGCCCTCTACCCGGTAGCATACATACTTCTGACCGTCCGTTGCCTTCTGAAGTTTTCCCTTATAATATAAGTAGTTATCCTTAACCCCGTTGACGCCCCGTCCATTGTCCAGGAAATAGAAATCGCTCTTATTGCCGTCGTCCTCGGTCACTTTCATCTTCCCCTTCTGGACACAGCTCTTGTTCTTATCGCCAAAGTAGAACGCGGTCCAGTCATCCTCGCCGGAACCGGTATAAACCTTCTTAAGCCCATACACCGGATTGCCCAGGTGGTTGAACAGGTATGATTTACCGTTCAGCTTCACAATGTCGCTGGTGGTAAGGCGTTCGGAATCAGCTGCCCTCGGTTTGCCGCTGTTGTTAAAGTAGAACCACTCCACGGCTTCCTCATAACCGCTCAGTTCCTCAGGCGGTTCAATGGAATACCAGCCAATCTTGGCCTTGCCGTCAGAACCAAAGTACATAAAGTCCTGGATAGAGTCATTGGTTGAGGACTTTACGTTCTTCCAACCCGTCTGCATGGCCCCGTCCTCGTCAAAGCAGTAATAGGTTCCGTCTATCTTACGGGCCGTATAATCGCCGTCCGAGCTGTCCGGCGCGTATTTCTTGCCGTTGGAGGAAAAATAGTACCAGTAGCGGCCGTCATCATCTGTCACGCTGTCGATTCCAGGCGTCACCTTGTCTCTGTTGTCGTCATCGTCATCCGGCGGATACAGCTTCTGCCAGCCTGTCCTCATAACGCCGTCAGAACCGGTATAATACATATCGTCCAGAATCCAGCCAATCTCCATACGGCCGTCACCGTTAAAGTGATACCACTTATTATCAATCTTTTTCCAGGCATCCGTGATTACCTTGCCGCTGCTGCTGAAATAATACCACTCATACTCTCCCTGGTCCCCGGTAAGCTTCAGCCACTTGTCAGTGAGCATGATGCCGTTGCTGTCCATATAATAATCAGACTCAACCCACGCATTGGTGGCCATGACACCCTCGCCGTTGAGATAGCGCCACTGGTTGTCCGCCCCTTTTTTCCATGTATTATATATTTTATTCCCGTTGGAGTCATAGTAGACCCAGGTGCTCCCCGATTGAGCCCAACCCTCTGCTGCCAGGGCAGATATCGTAGCCGTACCAAAGCACAGCACTGCCGCCAGGGCCCACACTGCCACCATCTTTTTCTTCATATGCTCAACTCCTCTTCCCATCTGCATTCACGCATATCAGCCCGTATTCCGCCAGGGCTGATAATCCTATGGTATATTGTATCAAGGCTCCCTCAATTATTCAACCTAATTTATCTTTCAATTCTATTACAATTTAGCTAAACCGTTTCTATTTTTCCGAAAATGTACCGAATACTTGACGGAGCCGCAGCACTTAGACTATACTCATTATTATCATTATTATATATGGAAGAAACGAGGTTAAATAAATATATGTGGCTTGCAGATGAGTGGAAGGATTATGAAGTGATAGACTGTTCAAAGGGAGAAAAACTGGAGCGCTGGGGCGATTACCTCCTGGTGCGCCCTGACCCACAGGTCATCTGGGACACTCCCAGGAACCATAAGGGCTGGAAAAAGATGAACGGCCGCTATCACCGCAGCAGCAAGGGCGGGGGCCAGTGGGAATTCTTCCATCTTCCTGAACAGTGGTCCATTGGATATAAGGGGCTTACATTCAATCTAAAGCCCTTCAGTTTTAAACACACCGGCCTGTTTCCCGAACAGGCTGCCAATTGGGACTGGTTTAGCGCCAGAATTCGAGGGGCAGGGCGCCCGGTCAAGGTCCTGAACCTGTTTGCATATACCGGCGGAGCTACCCTGGCCGCGGCTAAGGCAGGCGCCAATGTCACTCATGTGGACGCCTCCAAGGGCATGGTGGCCTGGGCCAAGGAAAACGCCCAGGCCTCCGGCCTGTCCGAAGCCCCCATACGCTGGATTGTGGATGACTGTGTGAAATTCGTGGAGCGGGAAATCCGCAGGGGAAACCGCTACGATGCGGTCATCATGGATCCTCCCTCCTATGGCCGGGGGCCGAAAGGGGAAATCTGGAAAATAGAGGATGCCATTCATCCTCTGGTCAAGCTGTGCGCGCAGCTCCTGGCAGACAAGCCCTTGTTCTTTCTGATTAACTCCTACACCACCGGACTGGCTCCCGCAGTCCTTTCCTACATGATAAGCGTGGAAATCATGCCCCGCTTTGGAGGAACAGTATGCGCCGAGGAGGTGGGCCTTCCCGTCACCCAAACCGGCCTGGTGCTGCCCTGCGGGGCATCCGGGCGCTGGGAGGCATAGAGCGGTGAAAAAGTCCCGCATCAGGATTCACTGATGCAGGGCTTTTTTCTTGCTTGGCTCGTATTTCTTTCTTTTTTGTTTTACATAATCCCGTACTTATCAAAGGAGGCTTTTGCGGCCATACCGTTCTTAATGGCCTCGGCCACCATTTTCTCTCCGGCAGCCTTCTCAATGGCCCTGACAACCACTTCCTCCTCAATCTCCTTCGGGATGACCAGAACACCGTCCAAATCCCCAAATATAGCTCCACCCTGACATGGGCATTGTCCAGCACGGCAGCGCTGGCGCCGCAGTATGTCAGGATAATGAATACATACCTGGAAAGCTCCTTTGTCCACGCCAGAGGGAGATTGAACACAAAGCGGAACAGCATCTGGAGAAAACACACCACGCAGCACCTCCTGTAGGAGCAAAGTGCTCTTTAGCCGTTTTGAGCATGTCCCCGTTATTGGTATAAGAAAACCGCGGCAGTTCCCCCAGTCCGGCCTCGTGATAAATTGCCTGGAGATGAAGGATACCATTGGCGGAGCCGCCCATGGTCAGAAGGTGCATAACTGCGTTCTCAAATGCGTGCTCTGTTAGGATATCCCTTGTGGTAATTCCCTTTTGAACCAATTCCACAATTTTCTCCCCGGTCTCAACCCCCTTTGCCATGCGGGCTGCCAGGACTGCCGGAATGATGCTGCTTCCCATCAGAGACATGCCCAGGCTCTCTGATAATGCGCTCATGGTATTAGCAGTTCCCAGCATGGCACAGGAGCCACTGTGGAGAACTCCATGGGCGTTCCTCCTGCCTTGATAATTCCCTCCTTTACGCTCTCACACAGTTGTTTCAATACAAAATGTCCCGGCGTCGCATTGGTATAGCTGTTTGCAATAGCAATGATGGGTTTGCCCTGCCCATACAAAAAACTGCCGATGCAGTTTCCTCTAAGATACTGCATCGGCAGGACTGACTTGTTCCTCTGTCTGCCGGGACTTCGGCACTATTTATAATTCTACTCCAGCAGCCGTCCCACATCCAGCTTTCCCCACCCCTGCTGGTTATGCGGCAGGCCCAGGTCCAGGGCGCGTTCCCTGATACGAAGCTTCACATCCTTGTTGCTCATATCCGGGTACTTCTCCAGCAGCAGGGCTATGGCGCCCGACACTAGGGGCGTGGACATGCTGGTACCTGATTTTGAAAAATATTTGCCGGGCTCATTGCAGCAGCTGATGATGCATGAGCCCGGCGCTACCAAATCCGGCTTGCAGACACAAGCCAGTGTGGGACCTCTTCCGGAGTAATCCACCATGCGGCTTCCCATGACATCCACTTCCTTGTGGTCGTCCGAGCAGCCCACTGTTATGACCTTGCGGCTGATACCGGGAGTTGTGATGGTCATCCGGCCCGGTCCATGATTTCCGGCTGCCACCACCACCACAAGGCCGTCATCCCAGGCCGCATTCACCCCCCGCACCAGAATTGAGTTCTCTGTCATGTCCCTGCGCGACAAGGACCCTACGGAGATGTTCACAATGCGGATATTGTATCTGTCCCTGTTCTCCCGGATCCATTTAAGTCCTGTCAGTACGTCCGTGGCATAGCCGTTTCCCTTCTGGTCCAGCACCTTCACTGATATCAGACTGCATCCCGGCGCCACTCCTCTGTATTTTCCGTCGGAGGAGATGCCGCTGCCCCCAATCATTGCAGCTATATGGGTGCCATGGCCATTGTCGTCATAGGGCGATGTGCGGTGGTTTACAAAGTCAGCAAAGGCTGTCACTCTATCCTTAAAATCCTCATGGAGGTAAATTCCGGTGTCAAGTACTGCCACACCCACTCCTCTACCCGTAATCCCCATGGAATATACTTCTTCACAATTAATGTCTTCTCTCGCCTGATTCACATCACGATTTTCTCCTTTTTTATTAGGATATTCTATAATGAAGGAATCTGTGCCACGGCACCGTGTGCCGCGGTCAGGCAGGCAGAACTGTCAGGCGGTTTATCCGCCTGACAGAACCAGAAAAAATTCTCTTTAAAATGAAGGCGGAACCTGCTTCTGCCGATCCACGTCAATTACACCGTAGGTATTGATTCTCAGCTTCGGAATTACCGGAAGGCTTACAAATGCCAGTGTCATGAATGCATCTATATCGCTGCTGATTCCCAGCTCCCTCGTACACGACTTCAGAGCCTGCAGCCGCTCCTCCACCTCCTGCACGGATAAACGGCTCATAACTCCGCCAATGGGAAGGGCAAGCTCGCCTAATACCCGGCCCTCTGCCGCCACGGCCAGTCCGCCTCCATTCTTTCTCACCGCGTTGGCGGCCAATACCATATCCCAGTCATTGGTGCCCACCACAATCAGGTTATGGGAATCATGGGCAACGCTGGTGGCCACAGCCCCCTTCTTAAGACCATATCCGCCTACAAAGCCCAGCCCTTTGTGCCCGGTGTGAAGATGGCGTTCAAACACAGCCGCTTTCACGATATCCTGTTCCAGGCTGACGCCGGGTGCCAGTCCCGGAGTATCCTGCCAGGGCACCAGACGCTCCTCTGTGAGAAGTTCATGGGGCTTGAACTGTATAACACGCTCCATGGTTCCCTTTTGCTCCAGCACCAGGTCCTCCAGGGTAATCTCATCCATGCGGAAGGAGTCAAATACGCTTGGGAACGCAGCTTCCAGGTCACTGGCCGTTTTTCCCGCAGAGGCCATATCCTTCCCGGCTCCCAGGCATACTCCCTCTCTTGCCGTCAGGACGCCGTTCTTGTATACAGCCGCCACCCGAAACTCCTTCAAATCCTTAAGCACTGCCAAATCCGCCCTCAGCCCAGGCATGACAGCTCCCCTGTCCTTCAGCCCAAAATACTGCGCCGCATTAAAAGTCCCCATCTTAATGGCCCGTATGGGGTCCGCTCCCAGAGCCACTGCCTTGCGGATGATATAATCAATGTGCCCCATGGAAATCAGGTCGCCTGGATGCTTGTCATCTGTCACCAGCATACATCTCTCATAATAGGGGGCCTCAAACAGGGGCATAAGCGCTTCCAGGTTCCTGGCAGCCGTGCCCTCCCGTATCATAATCCACTGTCCCCTTCCAAGCTTTTCCAGAGCTTCCCCTGCATCCGAACACTCGTGGTCAGACCACACGCCGGAGCACACATAAGCATTCAGCTCATTCCCTCCCAGGAAAGGCGCGTGGCCGTCTATAACCTTGCCGCGGCTACCTGCCTCCTTAAGCTTCTCCATCAGATCCTCCCGGCCGGCAACCACTCCCACTGAATTCATCACCTCTGCCAGACCCAAAACCCTGGAATTCTCATAATACGGCTTTATATCCTCCGGCCCCAGCACGGCTCCGGACTCGTCCAGTCCAGTGGAGGGTACGCAGGAGGGCATGACAAAAAATGTATCCAGGGACAGTCCCTCCGTGGCTTTTAACATGTAGTCCACACCCTGGCATCCTGCCACGTTGCCAATCTCATGGGGATCCGTGATCACGGTTGTGGTGCCGTGGGGAAGGACAGCCTTTTCAAACTCCGGCGGCGACACCATGGAGCTTTCAATATGTATATGCCCGTCAATAAAGCCGGGACAGATATACCTCCCCGTCATGTCCGCGTTGATAAGTCCGTCATATTCCCCTATGCCGGCTATGCAGCCGTCCTCAATGGCTATGTCCCCAACCTCTGTGCGCTCCGTAAATACATTGACGATTGTTCCCCCTTTTAATACAAGGGATGCCTTTCTCCTTCCGGCAGCAACGTCCATCATTTTTTTAAGATCATTGTATTGTCTCACACAAATACCTCCTTCTGTCTATTCTTTATCCCCCAATATATTTGATATCATAATACTATAATCTATGTAAAAGTACAATATTCTGATATTATTAAATTTTTATGTAAATTATTACTACTTTTTCATTCATTTAGATATTCTGCAAAATTTTTACATTCTACCACTAAAACGCTTGTATTTCCGCTTTATCGTGCTATAATAGTCTCATGGAAGTATAGCTCAGCTGGGATGAGCGTTCGCCTCACACGCGAAAGGTCATGGGTTCGAGCCCCATTACTTCCATCTGTACAAAACCCACGTAATTGCGAGAAACAACGTAATAGCGTGGGTTTTTGGTTGTCAAAAAATATTGCATTATCCTTATATGGGTATGGAAATATGTAAATATATCACACGATATCACACGAAATATCACACAAAAATAGCGGGCCCGGTCACATCCGGTACCCGCCTTTATAATTTCTAAAATCCAAAAAATTATATCAATTCCTCTTGACTTTACGCCCTTTTGGGCGTATAATATAATCAGAGATACGGAAAGGGGATTAAAACAATGACTATAATCAGCAGCCAGCACCACATAGATTGGGAAATCGTAGAAAAAAAGATGGAAGAAATTAAAGGCTTTGAAAAGGTCGTCATCCCTTGCACTTATGTTGGTTATATTGATGGAACTGAATACGCAATGCAGAATGATAAGCACCATACTCTAGCAGCCGCAAGAGAGCTGGGGATTACGGTGGAATTTGATATCACCAATGATTCAGAGGACCTTGAAGGAGAAGCGCTTTTAGAACAGCGCTACAATGATGGAGATTGGTACAATGTAGAATCCAGTAATCCGGCATATTATGAATTTGATTTAGTTTGGTAGGAGGTGCGAAAAATGAGAAGATACCCAGATTGTATTAGGACAGATGGACTATGTGGAGCCTGCTCTGCATCCAGCTATGACAGGGATTGCCACAACAATAATATCAACAAACTGTTGTATCAACGTTCCCTGGCCGGCATGACTCAGCAGCAGGTAGCTGACGCCGCAGGAATGAATATCCGCCAGATACAAAAATTTGAATCTGGAGAAAGGGACCTTGGAAATATGACCCTGCGCAATGCGTTGTCATTGGCAAAAGCACTTGACTGCGAGGTGAGTGATTTTGTCTAAAAGGCCGCCAAAAAGTACCAAGATTTGTGTCGTATGCGGGAAAACTTTTCCTTGTTTTCCGTCCGACAAAACCGTTACTTGCGGAAAGGAATGTTCCAAGATTCATCGTTCCCGCATACACATGGGGCTGTCGAACGCATGGAACGAAGAAAGTCGGACCAGAAAAGCTGCACAAGGGAAAACAGCCAATCTCGCATTAGGAACGCCTGCCGCACAAAAAAGTCCCAAATCCGGTAAATTTTTAACAAATATCAATGCGAAGGACTGGCATTTGATTAGTCCTGATGGAAAAGAATATAAATTTCATTCCTTGAATTATTGGCTCCGGGAGAACGGCGATAAATTATTTGGATGTGTGCCAGATAGTAAAGAATTTAAAAATGTAAGTACTGGACTGTCAGGAGCAAAACGGGCGATGCTCGGAAGAAACTATGGGTGTTGCACATATAAGGGTTGGAAAGTCATACCCACAGAGCATGATATAAAAAAATAGCCACACACTTCAACGGCGAGGAGTAATCCCCGCCGCTTTTTATTAATCCTAGCCCCTGGCAGCGCAGCACCCCATTCTTATCCGGTTAAAACTCCCCTATGTACTGTTCGCCCTCCGGCGCCACATACAAAGCGCATTCCAGCGGATGTCCGGCCCGTGGCTCAAAGTAATAATCCTTACCACCAATTACATGCCAGTTGGTCAGTGCGTATCCGTCCGTGTTAAAATAATACTTGTGATGGTTTATAATCTGCCAGCACTCCTTGTAATACTCTGTGGTGCTGTATGCATACCACCAGCCATTACTATCATGGTGCCATCCTACCTCATACTCCGGCTGCTCCACCAGGGACCAGTCAGGACGTCCATAACCATCAATACGGCTGTTATCCAAACTGTACTCCTTGCAGCACACCGCCCCGCCGTTGGCAACCACCTCGTTACCAGCGCTGGTGTTGCCCTCAATTGTCCTAACCTTGTTCATGGTGACCTCATAGACGATACCTGTATGGCAGATGCGCTGGGAGTTTTTAAAAAATATCTGGTCACCTGGCTGAGGGTTGTCCTTATGGTACTGGCCTCTGTCCTTATAATACTGGGCGGACGTAGGGGTATAGGCCGAAAAACCTCCTCCCAGGAGCTGCCTGGCCGCCACCTGACCAAAGGCCTGGACGAAGCACCAGTCCACAAACATGTCACACCACGGCTGCCCCTGAAGGGATGGATACAGGTCTCTGGCATACTTGGTGTAGTTGCTGCTGCCTGCATTAGCGGTCTTGCTGTCAAGCTGGCTGTTACTGCGTTTTTCCAGGTATCCAATCTCTTGTCGGGCAATTGTTAGAACCTTCTCTATTGATTTCATGTCGTACCTCCATTTCTTATCTCGTTAATCTGTGCCTGTAAATCCGCTACCACCATCCTGGTATCTTGTACATACTCCACAGTCACGTCCGGCTCCGGCCCCTCCGCAGTCACTGTGATGGTTGTCCGGCCTTTGTAGGTGGTAAGGGCGTTTAGGGCGGCTTGGGTATCGGCCGGGAGGGGTTCCCAGGTGGGTGACTTGCGCTCCGCTATTACATGCATTGGGTCTGCTGACAACAAGGCTTTAAGGGTATCCAAAGTGGCCGTGCTATTCAGAAATATCCTTAAATATTTTGTACTGCTGTAAGAGTAGGCAATGATATTATCACGAACCCCATTCCATACATTATCAGCTTTATCCTCGCTTAATCTATCACATAAGAGAGCGGAACCAATTTTTATCAGACTGTCGAAGTCTGCTACACCAAATGACTTAGAACCACTGGTGTTAAACTGATTCCAAGTCTCACTGCCATTGAGGATTAATGGTACTATCTTCCGCTCTACTCCCCACACGCCGTCCCTGCACATTATCCTGTCCCGTACATCCCCGATACCTCGTAACGGCGCTGTCAGGGTGATGGCTGCGGTCTTTGACTGGTATGGCTCCCAGGGGAGAGCTGTGTCTCCGATGTTTAACATTGCATCAGTAAATGTTACTGTATTCGGGGTATCTAACACGGTATTTGAATTGTTAGCAATCAGTTTAAATTTCGCCATAACTATGTCTTCTGGGATTGAAACTTTCCTGCTACCGGAAGAACTTAGGGATAAATATTGGTGTTTACCATCCGGCTGCATAAGCTCAATTTGGGATGCCACACGCACATCCGGATTTCCGTTGCTTATGCTGCCTGATATTGTAACTGTTTTACCAGCAATTAACTGTACAGGTATGATACGGCTTACCATAGCGTTTTCTTTGTTTCCAGTTACCGTAATTTGTCTTTTATCACTGGATACCTTTGATGACATAGTATTATAAGTAGTCAATGCCGATGTATCAAACAAATTCGCCCCCGTCACCGTTACCGCCGTGACATCCGTACTCACAATCTCCTGCGGATTATCCGGGCTGGGGTCTGCTCCCTGCTCACTCTTACCGGCTATCTCCAGGACGGGTATCGGGGCCTCCCGCGCGTCGTCCACTGTGACTTGCGTGGTGCCGGATGCCGAGCCGATAAGGGCATTGGCGTATCTGAGGTCCGTCTCACGCTTGTTGTAGCCTACAAATGTCTCCTTCTGGCTCTCCACGTATGCCTTGTTATCCTCCAGTGCTTTGGCGGATGCGGCGGCAGACTCAGCAGACGCCGCGGCAGAACCGGCGGCAGCAGTCTTGCTGGCTTGGGCATCATTGGCATATCCCTGGGCAGTGCTTACCTTGCCCTCCATCTGCGCCACAAACTGGTCGTACCAAGACTGGTCTGGTTCCGGGATTCCGCCGCCAATCTCCAGCCTATCATGGATGGTATAGGATGCAGGGAGGGTTTTCCAGGTCACGCGCTCCCCTGCGCTGTTGGTGCCGGTCGCATATATCATCATCTGGATTGTCCCTGGCTCCTGTGTGGCCTGTGCCGGTACCTGCCAGCACATCCTCACATGGCTGTCCGACTTGGACACGTTGCAGGGTACGCCATCCCCACCCCCATAGACCGTCTGGTAGTGGATGTATAGGTGCTGGGCGGTGAGGTCCAGGCCGTCATCGTACCTGGGCAGCTGGAAGCCCACGAACTGGGCATTCTGCTCGCCCCTGACCGATATCTGGTCGTTAAAGTCCGCAATACGCTTGTTGGTGACCGGGACATACTCCGGCTCCACGTACAGCGTATATGACGGGTAGTTATTATCCTTGGTCCAGGTCTCGTCACCGTCTGCATAAGCCTGTCTTGCCAGTATCTCATCTACTGTTGCCATGCCTGTCCGCTCCCCCTCTCCTGCTTAATTGTAATCAGATTGGTGGTAATCCTCTGGCCATTCTCACGCTGGCCAACCACCCCGATTTTAAATGTGTCATAGGCCGTCACCTCGTCCGGGACAATGCAGGTGCCATCTGTTATCAGCGCAGCAACCTCCCGGGACTGTAGGTAAGGATAGAGTGCCGCCACCTGGATAGTCCCGTCCCAGTCCTGCCCAAACTCAAATGCCGCCTGAAGGTACCCGGATGTACCTGCAATAATGTTGCTAAAATTACAGCCAGGAGCCCTTATCAGCTCCTGGCCGGATACTTTAAATCTTAATGTCCTCATGGCATTACCTTTCTGCTGTTGCGATATCGCAACTGCCGCTTAACCCCGTGACCGGGAGATATACGGACCACCTTCTCTCAGGCATCCATTTTTGTCTTATCCTCCACTTGACCCTTAATCATCTTGGCCAGCGGCATTAAAAACGGTGGCATGGCCACACCGATATCCAGCAGATTCTCCAGGATAGAAATAATCTCATTACATATTAGCCACACGGCCACGATGGTAGCAACCACGAAGGGCAGTTTAATAGACAGTCCTACATACTGGCTGGCGTAATTAATCAGCACGTCCATAGCCCATCCTAAGCCCACCAATATCCACATACCTATCTTCTTGACGATGCCCCACAGTCCCTTGTCACTGGTCACCAGCTCATTGCGCCGTTTTGATGCCAGGATGCCGGTTATGTAGTCTGTGAAATTCAATCCGGCCAGTATCAACACTGGAACTGCCAGAATTCCCAGCCACCCAAAAATCATGCTAAATGCTGCAACAAACGCTGCTTTCACCTTATCCATCTTCATATACCTCACCTACTCTGTAATTAGTTCTTCACATTCCAGGTCAACCAGTACCTGGCGCACCTGGTCCTTAATTTTATCCGGGACTTGCCCGAATGTTTTCCTCCCCTTTACAATCAGGGTCGCATAAATGACTGCCATGGTGTCTGCCTCCTTTCTCAATAATAAAAAGAGCAGCAGTCTAAGCATTAAGTACCGCCTCGACTTCCGCCCTTAATTTCTCTGGGACCTGTTCAATCGTTTTCCTGCCCTTGCGGATAAGGTCCGCATACACAGTTGCCATATAGCTTGCCATACCTTACACCTCCATTCCTTCATAAATTTCTGTCAGCGCCAGCTGGGCGTTGGTTATCTCTTCGGCCAGCGCCAGATTGGCCTCATACTGCTCAGTAAGCGCCAACTGTGCTTCTGTGAGCTGGTCACCCAGGACGTTCGTCTGCTTCTGTAGCTTCCCGATGTCTGACTCGGGCGGGTATACAAATATCGGCTGTGGGTTACTGGTGTCAGTCACGTCAATATAATCCAGCTGAGCTCCATCCGGGATATCCACCCACATGCACTGCAACCCCTGTGGTAAAGCTTCCTCTCCATAAATAATTGACCATATACGGCCTGTACTGTCGTATATCACTAATGCTCTCATAATTTTATCCCTCCTTATAATGGCCTTGCTAAGATGATTCGGTGGATAGAAGCGTCATATGTAGGGAAATAGCCGCTTATACCGATAAATACTACGGGCTGCCTTGTGATGCCAAATATGTCTAAAGCCACTTCTCTGACATTGGAACCTACCGAATAACTATTGCTAGTTGAAGCTTCCCATCTACCGTAATCAGCTCCCTGTTCAACTACTCCGACAGTTAACGATACGTCAGACGAATATCTAACATATAATCTTCCATAACTACTGAATGATACAGGTGAACTGAATACTACACCTTTCCTAGCATTCTGACTAGCGTTTGCTTTGAAAGATATAGTGTTTCCAACATTCACGTAATCTGTATATAAACCATTGTAATTGATTCCGGAAGTATTCCCATCTAAAAATATGTTATAGTACAGATCCAACCACCCCTCGAATGTGCCTGCACGTCCAAAGATGGTCACTCCTCTTTTTATATTCCAGGGCTGTAAATTTCCATCACCCACGATTGTCTGGTTTCCGGTCAGATACTGGTTGGCGGCTATTACCTGGTCATAGTTCTGCCCGTAGTAGGTTGCAGCTCCTTTTTCAGCCATAGTTCCTGTCAACGGATTTCCGTCTCTATCAACAATCACTTTTCCCTTGCGTACATCCGACGCGGCCGCTGTTATTACATCCAGGTCAGCTCCTCCACTACTGTGTATAATTGCTTTCAATCCCTATTCCTCCTCTGCTGAGCAACCCCTTAACCATACAGCAAATTCCGTGGCCGGTTTCTTGCTGTAGGAGGTTACCGTCAATATGCCATCTGTATTACACTCTGCATCATCAATCATGTTCAGGTATTTTCTTCGCATTTTTATTTTTTCTGCCTTCTGCTCCACCGTGAGTTTGCTGTCGCTCTTTATCAGTCCCGCATACAGCTCAATCGCATCTGTTGTCTTAAGATGTTGCACTTTTATGTCTGCTGTGTATGGCGCAGCGGACTGCGTGAATGCAGGGATGGTAATTTGTTTGTCATTCCTCAGGGCATTCACTGCCCTATTCGTAGCGTTAATGTCATTCTGACCAAAACTGTCGCCTTTTTGTGTATAGGCAGTGACATCTGATATGTTATAGGTGCCATCCTCGTTCTGGGTCAACCTCCATCGTCTGGAACCCTCATACATATCATCCCTATAATCTGTTTTTAAACTCATTATTCAAATGCACCTCCATTAAGCGTGAAAGCCAGGCGTCTGATTCCTTCGGCCCTTCCTAATATGTTCCTGTATATCTTCAGGCAGGCGGATTCAATACGGTTCAGCTCTTGCCAGTCGATGAATGGACCGTTGTCATGATAAAACTGCCTTTCTCCTACATCGAAGGGGAATGTCCCTACGCAGACATGGTCTATATTGGCCTCAAAGCGGTTAATTTCATCGGCATAAAACCCATAATCCTGATAGGTCTTATCCTCTCCCATCTCCTCAAACTTAAAGTCCGGCCACAGAGTAAGCGCCTGGGTCCGTATCTCATTGATGTTGCCCTTGATGCGGTTGTAGTCACCAATATTAAAATAATCACTGGCCTGCCAGTCTGTTTTTGGCTGTTGCCACATAACTCATGTCCCTCCTTGCCTTGATGGTACCGCTAAGCCCGCCATTAAATTTCAGGGTATGGTCCGTTACCCGTATCAGCAGGTCAGGCACATACTTATTTTCCAGGAATGCTATGTCGTTGGCATCAATCCGTGGCTCTCCCCGGTATGACAGGTCATATTCCCGGTCTGATTTCATGTAGTCCCCAATCCAATCCGCCAGGTTCGCGGCATGGACCGTGTCGGACACAAGCGGATTATTCCACGCCTCCAGGCTGCCGGTAGGATTTAGCTGTCTGCTTACCTTGGACTGGGTAGTAACATATTCCCTGCCTGTCACGACCACCTCTGTCGGCCCTGTGATTCCTGTAAGCTCCACCGTTGCGTAATAGGCACTACTATCTACAATCTCACACCCATATTTCGGGATACTTGCAATACCAGCGAAATAGCCGATGAACTTATCACACCACTCTATATCCGGTTCATTCCCGATTCCCCAAGCTGCTGTCAAATCTACCAAAAGAAGTGAATCTATATAAAGCCTTTTGTTTCCATAGGTATAAATCCTTAGGTCCCACTCTCCTGTTGCCTCAACCGTGTCAATGGCTGATTTGGTATGCCACACTCCATCTGGCGCAATAGTCTCTGGACGTAGATTAATATTAAATGATTCTCTATTGGCAATCGCCCTGACCAAATCGCATTCATCATTTCCCGAATACTCACCGGGTGATTCCTCCCGCATGAAATTCCCCCGCAAGTAATATTTATGTCCGGATATCATCTGCACAGTTTGTACTATGTGGACTGCGTTTCCATCTTCCGAGACAACGTATGTGCATTTTCTGGCTGCGTCATACTGTGCGTTGATCCATCCGGTCACGCCGGTATCAAAAGACCCGTTCTGAACCATATTGGTTGCCTCCACATAAACCGGGACGTATGTCTTTAAATCATAGGATGGATTAGAAAAATAAAACGTATATCGGTTGTCTAAAGCGGTTACACTTATGGTCTCCCTTGCCAGCTCCTTTGCATCCTCTGTACTGAGATTGTATATGGTGCGTACGACCTGCAGTTCCCTAACCTTGGTCAGTTGCGTGCCCTTTGGGGTCTTGGTCAACTCTACACCATATTCCAGGACATAATCAGTGCTGTCGCCGAAGATTATATTGTCCAGCACTACACGGTTATTGGGACATCCCTTGGAAAATTCCAGCACCAACCGGTCAAACTCTGGGAACTCATGGCTGACCACGTAAGTCTGTGTCAATCCAGGGACTGTATAATCTTCCATAGCCGCGTTATTGTAGTAGGCATGGAAGATAACTGTATCCGGCCAGTTGCGACCAAATTCCAGGGTTAGTCCAAAACACTTGTATGCCGCCTCCGTAGTTATTTCCACTGTGGGATTGTCCGCAAACAGTCCGTCTTCTTTGGCGACGGCCTCAGACACATAGCCCGTATTGAGATAAGTGGCTCCATTGGTCGTCTGCCTGGGAAGGAAATACTGTGCGCCGGATGTGCCTGTGTAATCCTGACCAGGCAGGGCATACACTTCCTTTTCCGCGTGGTCAAGTATAGCTGACGCGTGGGAAAAGTATGTCTCGTTATCAGACGCCGCCTCCATATCCGGTACAAAACTGGACTTAAGGATTATCCTGCCGGTCCGGCCCTGGTACAGGATACATCTGCCGGCATTAGCAATCAGCTGCAGGGCTTCCTTATGCGCTACCACCGGCATCGGATTAACCACTAGAACATTCTTAAGATATGGATCTATCCAGTAGTCCCTGTAATCCACTTGGGCATCCGTGAGAACATCCACAGCCATGTCATACAGGCTCATACCGTCCGGATGATACTGACCACGGTAATATGTGCCGTCCATCCCCTCAAAACAGTCTGATGCCTGGAAGTCCATCTCCGTATCATCAGCTGACCATGATTTCAGTGCAAGTGACGTTCCCGGTATCCACTCAATCGTTCCATCATCCATGGCCTGGCCGTAAAGCGCCTCGATACTCTGACCAATTTCCAAGAAGTTCACTGTACTTTCTTCATTCTCCACATCATAGGCCCGGTCCTTATTATCCACCGTTACGGAAAAATCTATGGTTGGCAACTCCTCCGATATAGGACTGATATGTTCCTTTTTGGTTGCAGACAGTATTTTTTTGCTGTCAAAATAGATACCAATACCCATTGTAATTTGATTGATGCGGAACCGGCTTTGTCCGTTGACCATGGCAACCGGAACAAACCGTAAGAAGGTAGCTCCCTCAAAAATTTCCTCCGTCACATAATGGCCACTCATATTTCCAGCCACGTCCATAGTCCGGTTGTCTGAAATGATGGTAAATTCTATGGGATATGCCTTGCCAAATTCCACGGTCAGCCCTTTAATGTCGTATTGAACGGGAAACTGGATTTCAATTGCCCCCTGAAGGCCATCCGTCACGATTCCCTGGTTGAGCACCACGTCTGCTGCATCCCTGGGAAGGAAGTACATACTGCCATCCACCGTGGTATAATCCTGGTCACAGGTTGCATACAGCTCCTGTACCTTGTAGTTATCCATGGGCTTCACTAGGTCGGAATAATAAGTATACATATCCGGCTCAGGTATGTAGGCGGATGCCTGGGCCTGTTGGTTAATCAGGCCGATGGTGACACGCAGATGAGACAGTGGGTTCCTCCACTTCCTGCGCATCATGTCCTTATATTCATTGCTTGCCGCCTGCACTACTCCATCACCCCGCAGTCTATCAGATTCACCTTACAGTCTTTATACATGGTGGGCAGCCCATCCGGATCTATCTCGTCTATCTTGGCCGTCCGGTTCCCCGGATACATCCGCTCCGTCTTCCAGCAGTTGTTTTTCATGTCCGGAAACTTGACCGTCACCACAAACTCCTCAAACTCTTTAAGGATACTGCTCCAGGTCGCCGCATCCAGATAGGACCACTGCAGGCCGTCAATCTTATCCTGGTCACGGCCCACGCGCTGCCCTACGAATTCCCCCAGGGCATTCTTGCCCTGGTTCACGTTCGTAGCAATGGTTAAGCCAGGCCCCCGGTCATAGTTTGGATATTCATGTCCATTAATATAAATAGGCACTCCGGCCACCTCCTTACGTTGTGCGCAGCGTGTATCCGTTACGCTTATCCAGTTCAACAAGTTTCTTTTTAATTTCCCTGATATCTATGTTGACCGTTAAATCCATCTGTTCTATCAGGTCAATGATACGCTGCAGCAGGTCTGCCATGACGGAAAGATACTGCTCACTCATGCCATTACTGCTTGTTTGGGACGCTAAAGCCACCGCCCGGTCCACCATTTCCTGCATCTTATCCTCAGGCGCCACAATCTCACCATAGTGCCTGTTGTCACCAATCATGGCCAGCTGCGGGGTGTTGGCGCGGACGAAACCGCCCTGGGCCAGACGTGGAAGGTGGATGTTTGGTATATTCGGGATAAAATCGGCGCCGATGCCCGGTATCTTATCCGCCACCTCATTTACGGCGTCTATCATGGCATTAATCGCATCAATAACCCTGTTGGCCATGTTCTCCACACCATCAATAATCATGTTGATAATGCCCTTTATATCTGCCCAGATACCGTCCCAGGTTTCTTTTGTCTTTTCCTTCACCGTGTCCCATGCGCCGGTAATCGCGTCTTTCATAGCCGTGAACTTCTCATCCACTGCCGTCTTAATTGTATCCCACAGGCCTGAAACAAATTCCTTGATACTTTCCCATATTTCTGATGTCTTACTCTTGACATTCTCCCAGGCTGTGCTGATGGATGCCTTGATAGCATTGAACAATGTATTGGCCAGAGACTTAAGCCAATTCCAAAGAGTATTCAAGAGTGCCTTAATTCCGTTCCAGATGGTACTGGTTGCCCCGGATATGGCAGTCCAAGCCATGTTAACAACGTTTTGGATGAATGTTACGGCACCAGATACAAGCTCCTTCAATGCCTCCCAGATACCGGAGAATATCTCCTTGATTCCTTCCCAAGCAAGACTCCAGTCACCAGTGAATACGCCGACAATGAAGTCAATCACACCACCTAGCGCCGTGAGCAATCCCTCTATGATGCCGGAAACGGATTCCCAGAATCCGAAGAATGTGTCAATGGCGCTCTGCAAACATGAAGCTATAACTGGCGCTACATTTGTAATAAACCATTCGATGAATGGCTGTATGGCCCCCGTCCACAATTTGGTGACTGCATCAGCCACTTTTCCGCCAAATTCCATAAATTTATCAATTAATGGACTGAGGTACTGGTCTTTGAATTCCACAAATCGTGTGGATAGGTTCTGCAATACTGGAAGGAAATATGTGTTATAGACATCAAGCAACAGTGTTCCGATTTCCGTGAACCCTTGTTTGAAGGTTGCCAGCATTGGCGCCACATGTTCATCATATGTTGTGCCAATCTTTTCAAAAGTCTCCGCAACCAAATCTTTGATTGTAGAAAAGATAGGTTCAACCGCGCTGAATGTATCCTCCAGGGTTGTCCTGATATAATCCGCATTTTCTACGAATGGGGCTGTAATGGTGTCCAGCACATCTGCCGCAAATGTCCCAGCCAATTCCGTGGCCCCCATGAAGGCCTCGGAAAATATTCCGATAATATCTGCTGTAATCTGCTTCGCGCTGTTACTCCTGAGGGATGAAAATACCGTTGCAAGTGCTTTGGAAAAATTCCCGCTTATTTCTGCCATCCGTGAGCCTATGTCGAACATGGACACGAGATATTCCTTGATTCGGTCTTTATTTTGCTGCAGGAACAGGCTGATACCGCCCAGCAGGTTATCCGCTATGGACGCCCCTACGCTCGCCATGGAACCTGCAACCTGCCCCAGGCTATAGGCCATCTGGTCAGCAAATGAATTAGCCGAAGCCAACACCTCCGGCGATGTGAATATATCCCTCAGGCTTCCCTTGATGCTGTCTATGGAGGCTTGAATGCTGTCAAATACGGATGTATCTCCAAAACCATCCCAGAAGCCTTCTTTGAACAACCCAGCAAGTTCCTTTGCCTTTTCAATTAGCCCTGCATACTTGCTGTCCATCTCATCCACGGCCGATGTATCAAGTTCGCCCATGTCGAACTCATCCGCAGAGTACCCACCATCCGCACCGCCTCCGGAACCACCGCTACCGGAGTCTGTCTCCGGGTTGATGATATTGAGTTCATCAATGCCTGTGCTGACACTTTTCATGTCCTTGGCGGCCTTTTTAGCGGCACCTCCTGCCCCTCCGGCAGCTGCTCCGGCCTTGTCAGCGGCCTGTGCCACTGCCTCCATTCCTGCGGCGGCGGTAGATGCTCCTCCCGAGCCCTTCTTACCTGTCACCATTTCGGTAAAAGCCTTAAAGGCATTGGCCAGGCTCATCAGCTTGCTGATGATACGGTTGATTACCTGAATGACCGGGGTCAGTACATTTATAAGGCCCTGACCGATTGTGGCTTTAAGGCTGTCAAATTGGAGCTTAAGGACCCTAACCTGGTTTGCCCAGCCGTCAGCCGTCCGTATGAAGTCCCCGGATGCCAGTGACAGCTGGTCCTGCACAAACTTATACCGCAGGGCCACCTTCTCAGCCTCAGACATCTTGGCCGTTACCTTGCCATAGCCGTTCGCCAGGGCGTAACTGTCCAGGGCGCTCTGGGTCATGACGATGCCCAGGTCCTTAAGGGTCTCCGTCTCACCCGTAAATACAGATTTTAATTTGGTGTAGGCCTCGTCCTGGCTAATGTTGTAGAAGGATGCCACATCACCGGCCAGGCCAGTCAAGGCCGTGGACATCTCATAGGCTGCCTGTTCACCAAAGCCAAAAGCCTTGGCCATTGCCCCGAACGTTCCGGTAAACTTCTTGGCCATGGTCTCTGACAAACCGAAAGAGGTTATGGCATTCTTAGCGAAGTCATCCACCTGTTTGGACATCCGTGGGAATGTGACATCCACCACATTCTGGACTTCCGAAAGGTCGGAACCCAATTCAATGCATTTTGCACCGAAGTCTATGATTTTTTTTACCGCAAATGCCGCCGCCAGGGCGGCACCTGCCTTTTTGGCCAGCCCCTGGATGCCCGCCATCTGCTGCTTGAATTGATTCTGGTTGACCACAAGGTCAAGGCCAATCTGGCCTACGCTGTCAGCCACGGTACCACCTCCTATCCACACATGGCTGCGAACATCTTCTCCAGGTTGGCCATTTCCTTCTCGAAGGTTTTCTCATCCATTTCTTTCATTTCCCGGTTACGCCAGTCATCATATATCCGGCGCTGGTCCTTTGTATAATGCTTGATAATGTCCTTATCCGTCTCTGACCGGATGGCCACCACCCGTCCCAAGGCAGTCTCCGGGGACAGGCCGGCAATCAGCGCCCTGAACTCGTCCCAAGAGACTGACTCAAATTCCTTCGTTCGTATACGCAACCCGTACTGCGACAGGAAGCTGGAAACTATCAGGTCCCAGTCCTCGAACATGTCGTAGTACGGGTCACTGCTCTCCCGGGCTGTCTACCTCATCGGTAATCAGCTGTATGGATTCCATAATGACTGTAACCAAATCCTTAAATCCGATTTTCAGCTTTTCAATCTTCTTCTTGGACTCTTCGGGGAACATCAGGTTGTAGGCCTGCAGAACTTCATCCATTCCGGGGGCATCTGCCGACATCAGTCCCATGACCTTAAGCATGGTCGGGGCATCTGCATTGACCTCCAGCACCTCACCCTTAATGACAAGGGATGGGTTTTCCTCAAAACTCAGCTTATCCGTGATATCTACTTTTCTCGCCATTGTTTAACCCTCCTTATACTGTTAATGATTACGCTGGAGTGAAAGTTGGCTTACCATAACCCGTCACCTCAAACTCCAGACCGTCAATATTTGTCGTGTCACCACCTCCGGGCGTCGTCACATTAACGACTACGTTACAGGCCAGCTTTGCTCCGCTGACCATGGTCCACTCAAACTTGGTCATCACGTCCTGTCCAAACTTCCACGCCAGGCCGGCAATATAATCATTCCCCGGGTCCCCAACCGACCGTTTTCCCTTGAAGCTGAACCCAAGTTTCTTACCGGTCATGGCAGCCTTGGCCCATCCGGCAGCATCCATGGAATACCACTCCTCAACGGTACCGTCTATGGATGGTGCAAAGTTCTCTAGATCGGCTGGCATCACCATCTGTTCATCTGTACTCTCAAGGCCCGCAGTGCCAAACTTAAACACATTGTTATGCACGGGATACACTTTTCCCTTTGCTGCATCTGCCATCTCTTATACCTCACTTTCTCTGATATACAAAATCCAGCCATATCACATATTCGTAGACACCCTTATCATCCGTCCCCACGTCCACCGGTTCCGGGACCTGAAGGATGATGCAGTTGATGGGCGTATCCCCTATGGATAGGCTGGATACGTTTTTAAGTTTCTCATATAACTCATAGGCGGACCGCTCTGATGCCTGCACATCCTTGTCCCAATGGACCAGCAGTGATATACGCCGGACATCATAGCTGCTGTAATCATGGCCACCCAGGGCCATCACGGGAGGACCACTGCCCTGCCGGTGATACACGCCTATGGAATGGTCTTTCTTACTGTTCAGTTTCCCGATATAGACATTGCTGTCAGCTGCAATCCCAAGGCCTCCTATGTATCCCCGGATGTCATCCAAGGTCAGCATCATACACCACCTACTTTCTTGTAAAACCGCTTAAATGCGTTCCTGGCAAAATCCTGGCTTACTCCACCAGGTAGCCACGGTTCGTACCATTCTCCGCCGGCAAACGGGTTCTCGTCCGTCTGGAAGTCATACTCTGGATGGTAATAGAGGCGGCGCGCATAAGGTGTACTTACTACCAGAGTTGCCTTCTCCTGTCTGGAATGGCTGTAATCCGCAAAGAAACTGTCCTCCTCTAGGCGTCCAGTATCAAATGGCATCACCTGCGCCTGCACCACCTCTGTGTGCAGGGCTTCCGCTGTCATTTCCAGGGCGGTCACTGCTGCCTGTGTCAGCTGCTTAATCCGCGGGAAGTTCATCTTTACAGTTGATTTAACCTGCATCAAACCACCTCCAGTTGGCAATAGTTCACTGTCCCATCCGGGTTCCTGGCTTTCATCCCCTGTTCAATCCTCCGCTCTTCTCCAAATACAGTTACGGTACCTCCGCTTAAGGTTGGGAAGTCTGGGGCAATGTCCCCGGGGAACAGGGCTGCACCGGTTATCTGCACCAGCTTCTTTTCCGCGGTAAGAATGGTCTTAGCCCTGTCCTGGAAGTTGCACTTCAGTTTCAGGTCCAGCACCTTCTCCGGCTTACCGTGGTTATCCGTGTCCTCCGACTCCAGATGGACATGTATATCTGTCTTACATAGCCGTTTTGGTACTAAGCATGGATATTTCATAGCCTCACCTCGCTAACCGGCAGCACAGACCCGTCTGGGACAGCAGGGCGTACACATCGCGCTTCATGGCTACACCCTTGTCTGTAAATACATTCCAGCTGCTGCCGAACTGTGCCGACACACCATTGATGCTGTAGCTCTGCAGGATGGTGTTTATCTCGTCTGTGTTCTCATACTCAAAGTCCGCCTGCTGGCAGACCACTTCCTGTATGGTTTCCTGCTGAAAGGCCGTCAGATTAGAAAATCCCCGACCTACAATGCGGTTGTAGGTCAGGGAATCAATGTGACGGCTGGCCTGCTTAAGAGCCTTGTCCAACTCGTCCATGGGGATTACATTACCCTTGTATGCGTCACAGTAGTACTCATAGGTGACATAGGGTTCATAAGACATAAGGCACCTCCTATGTAACAGACCATGTACCGTCTACATTAGTTGCTGTCTTAGGCGTCTCCCCGTCCTTAAATGTAAATGATTCCGTCTTGCTTGGGACGTTCTCAAATACCTTGTCTTTAGTATTGTAAGTCACTCCAGATAAGGAGATTTCCTTAACTGCTCCCGTGGCGGTATATCCAACAGTAATAAGTCTGTCTGGGAAGTTGCTATCCCCAGCATCTGGCGTGAGTGTTCCATACCGGACTGTCTCCCGTGCTCTGAGATATGCCCCGTTATCTGCGTCATAAAGGCTATCCTGAATGACGGTCCCTTTGTGTTGTCCTGTATATTCCCCGGACGTGGACAGCCGCTCCCCGCTGATGGGGGAATCGGAAGGCCAATCCACATTTCCATATTTCATTTCGTTTGGCATAATGCTCCTCCTTACTGCACCTTGATTTTGCGCATAATACCGGCCGCTTTGGTTGCCTTAAGAGCCGCTGTTGCCAGCATCTCTACCTCACCCTTCTTTACCGCGCCGGCTTCCTCAAATTTCGGCAGCCACTGCTTAACAGGGAGTCCTCCAGAAGGAGAAACCGCGTGGAATCCATCCAGCCCGATCCTTGCCGCATACAGGGATGTCTCTCCTTTTGTGCCGGATGCCGTATCGATGGATACAATCGGATCGTTGGAACCGCTCTTTGCGCCGAAATCTACCAGTGGGATATCTCCGTAGCTTTCAATCTGCTGGCCGAAATCATTCTTTGTTACCTGGTACATACCGGCTCTGCGAGCGCATGCCCGAATTTTCGCAATCAATTTCAGATTACCGCCAATAAAATCCGGCTTGCCGTCCAGGCCCATCAGGAACTCGTCCAACTGGTCCAGAAACAGCTGATAATTTTCGGTCACCTTGGCTGTAGTGGAAAGGTCAATTGCCGCGCTGGGCTTGTACTCTGTGGAGCTTCCAGTTACAGCCACATCCAAACCGTCAAAACTCTTTTCATTCTTGCTGGAATCACCAATAATTAGTGTCTCTGAAAACAGTGCGGATGCAGACTTTATCTTCTGCTGCATCTGGAAGGTCACCTCATCATCCACGCCTCCCATATCCGCAATCACACGGTCAATCTCGAATGCGCCTCCAAAAATCTTAATATCTGTGGTGTACTTCTGTTTCTTGGCCTCGTCCGCCGTATATTCCGCATTAACTGCGCGGAAGCTGGCTGTAGATGGTGTGATCACGCGGTAATACCCATAAGTCATGGTTGCCCCACTACCTACAGGAGATACGCAGTCATCAAAAATCATATGATCCATTAAAAAACTGGACTTACGGAATTCATCAATGACCGCCATAGACAATTTGTCCTGTGTCTTAAGCTTTGCCTGTGCTAATGTTACTGCCATATCCTATACCTCTTTTCTTATTTTTTAAGTGCTGCTGAAATAGCGTCTTTCAGCGTCATTGGTTCATTGGCTGTCTGTTGCTGCCCACTGGCTACGCCCACCTGGATGAATCCGGTGGTTCCTGGTGCCTGGGGTTTCAGTGCCGGCACGTCCTCCAGCACCTTGTTCAGGGCTGCCTTAAGTGCCTCATCATTGATTTTCCCATCCTGTCCCATGACCTGACTTAAATCAGCCATCTTGAGGACATAAGGGATTGTCTTGGCGTCAATTCCCAGGGATACCGCGGCCATGGTTGCCGCGGCCTGCATCTGTGCCTGTTGGGCGAGGGCCTGGGCTTGAGTGGCCTGCTGCTGTAACGCAGCCACATCTGGTTGCGATGCCGCCTTCTGCTGCTTGAATGCAGCAATCGCCTGCTCTACTTCTTCCTGGCTGAGCCCCTGCTGCTTGAAGTAGGCTTTCAGGGCCGTGTCCTCCTTAGCTGCCAGGGTTCCCCCCAGCATCTGCTGGATTTTGGCATAATCAATTGCAAGGGATGCCTGCTGTCCCGTTTGGGTCTGTGTCTGCTGCTGGTTCTGACCTCCTGCTGGCGGCTCAGTTCCTCCCGCTCCACCCGTGGGCTCAGCAAATAACTGTAAGTTCATACGTTTCATAATCCATACCTCCATTTTAAGGGTGTCACCCTGTGATTTTCGTTTCATCCATTGTCATCAGTGTCACTGGCCACGCAGCCGTTTAAAGCCATGCTCGTGTTTGGGCGTAAAAATAGCACCCAGGATAATCCCGCGTGCTTATCGCAAATTATAACCCGTCCGTTTCATGTTTGATTTCATCTTCATCCAGATGTGCCGTAACATTCATGGAAACTTTCGTCACTGCCGGCTCGTAAGTTGCAAGAAAGATATCCGGCTTACATGGATATATCTCCCCAGCTATACCACGGATAATGTAATCCCCGATACTGGCTTCGTGTACCCCTTCCAGTGTCCGAATCATGAATTTCACTTCTGGGGTTCCCTCGTTTTCAAACCAGGCACTCCCATTCCTGACTGCCTCGATAATCCACTCAGGGTCATCCTCCTGCTCCGGCCCTCCCGTCCACTGGAATGCCTCAATTACCACTGGTTTTTTCCTGTACTTCATTTATGCTCCTTTCCGTTGCGATATCGCAACAAATAAAATACCACCAGCCATTACTGACTGGTGGTATTAAAATTCTATAAATTCACATAATCAAGAAGTTATCTGGCAGGCGTACCATGCTCCTGCATCTCTCGGGTTTCCCCTGTCAAACCATCGGCGTGTGGACGGGTACGAAATCTTCCACCTCAGATAACTTCTCTTTTATGTTACTCACATTGTATCATTTTTATTCCTTTTTGTAAAGGATTAGCTTATTTCTAAGCAATCTATTCCATTCCTTTTCATCTATTTTCATAAATGTTATGATGGAATTCTTAAATCCTGGATTATCCGTTGATGTTGTCAATCTAAGCACAGTTTTAAACTGCCGTTCGTTAGATTCCTTTATTTCTTTTAGGATTAACGCTGTGTTGGGTTTCTTTGTTTCAACAATATAGTCCGGTTCCTCCACAATTAGTTTCAAATACTCACAGTATTTTTCGTAATCATTGGGATGGCGTTCTTTAATATGTCCGATACGCTCATCTGTTATAATAACTTCGTCTGTGACTATGTCTTCCGTAATACACTTATATACCTCTTTGTCTATCTTTCCGACTGGATGCACCTGTATTTCCTCTTCTGTGTCTATTGGCTTTATTATATCAGGTTCTGTATCTTTTGCAATAGTTCCCCATTCTTCTCTCTTTGCCATATACCGTTCCTGATTTTCCTTGTCCAGCGAATAAGCTACCAGCCGCCTGAACTTTTCAGCCTGACGCTCTGCATACTGCCGCTTTGTCTCCTTCTGATTTGCCCGTTCAACGGCATCCAGTTCCTCCCTCGTCCAAGTATCATCTGCTGTGGAAATCCCAGGAAGGTATGTTGCGTGGCTGTCCTTACATCTGGGATGGTACAGGCCGGCTGCAATGGCCTTACTCATGAGAGGATACGGCCCATCGGATTTCTTTCCGCCGGACCAAACGTCGTCAATCAGGACCTTACCGACAAATGGCAGGCACTTCGGACACGGGTTCCCGCGCTTGTTGACAATCACGGTAGTAATCCCCCATTCTTGACGCTTCTCTCCTTCTCCTTGCAGATACGCCCGCTTGCTGGCCGTCCGGATGGCCATGTCGGCATAATCTGATAGGGTATGGCGGGCACCATTGGCATACTCCACACAGTTAAGGCCCCGTGAGAGCATATCCCTGGTGGCCATATCCACGGCTTTTTCATAGGTACCGGCGCCTGAATTGGCATATACCTGGACATTAAAAATGGCCTTCCGATACTGGTCGTTAGCCATGCGGAGAACTGCGGTCTCAGCCCGCTCCATGTCATTGGTAGTGGCCTTGATAAGCGCTTCCAGCTTACGGTCATTCAGCCGGAAGAACTCTGCAGTGGCTCCCTTGTTGATTTTCCTGGCCGGAAATCCTTTGCGGATTGCATTCAGAATCTGGATTTCCTGCTGCATGTTGCCTCTTTGCCTGGATATCCGTATCAGTTCACCCATTTCCTTGTTAAGGTCCTGGAATTGCTTTCGGTATCGCTTTTGGTTATCCTTCTTATACTTCTCCAGGGCCTTCAACTGTTCCGTTTGCCACATGGACCACTCAATACCCTCCTTAGTCTCCTCGGCGCGATGGCGGTCCATGTTCCGTATCATAGACTTTATAAGCTCATCCTCTATGGCCTGGAAGGCAGCACCTATATCATACTCATTATGTCGCACTCATCAGCGCCCCTTCCGCTCCATCAGCTCCACCCTCCATCAGTTGGCCACCTTTGTTGGCATGTACCCTGAATCCCTGCGCCTTGAACTGTCTGGTCAGGTCCTTAAGCTGGGTCACGCTGCTGCACTTATCACAGCGCAGCTCCGCATACCCCTGTTTCTCAATTGCGTAGATTCCCAATGGCACCTGTTCCTTTGCCACCTGCAGCAGCCCCTGGTACTCCTTCTGGCTCATCTGGTACAGACGGTTCATTACCTTGACCTTCATCTGGCTTTCCTCCCTTCATGTTAAGTCGAAAACTGCCAGCAGCCGTATTGATTCCGGGTTCTTCCACTTTCGCAATCCCCTGCTCCTCTTTCAGCCGTGCTGTCTCCTCCTGCTTCCACTTCTCGTCCTTGGTGTCCCCATACAGCTCCTCTACCTGGGCCTCAATACTCATCATGGGGGCACCAGGCCGAGCCTTGGCCAGGGTCTCCACCTGGCTCTCAAAGGATGGGTTTGCGTACTCACCGAAGGGGATATCCACTTTGACCTCCTCCACCCCCTTACCATGAAGGATATTGCAGGCGTTGATTGCCGCGCTGACCAGCTCCGGAAGAGTCTCCTGCAGAGCCTCCACAATAGCATTCCGGGTGTACAGGGTAGCTTTTTCCTTTTCGCGCTGCGCTTCGGCGTTGTCCAGCTTCTTGACATCAATCCCCAGAGTGGATGGGCTGATAACGCCCTGCAGGCACAGGTCCAAAGCTGTACAATAGGACGCCAGATAACTATCGTGGGGGATAGTTGGCTGCACCACATTGACCTTGTTATCTGCATCCTCTGACATATCATTATCAGAAGCAAAATATCGGTCGTCAAATGGGTTCGGCCGGATGACCTTCCCTGTCTCCGGGTCGTGTGGCACCAGGCAGTCCGGTATGTACGTCTTGGCCCGACCAGCACGCAGCGCATCCATCCACTGGGACCAGGCCTCGTCAAAGGCATCAAAACTGTCCAGCTTACCATCAAAAATGCTGCCACCGCGTCCCTCGTATTTGGTGGATTCATAGACTTGCAAGGGTACGGCCAGCATGACTGTATCATCAAACATCGTATCTTTTATTCCCTTTGTGGCATCGATGGCATTAAGGGGCACCGGCGTGTCACCCTTGCATAGCTCATTCTTGATGTAGCCATATCCATAGTGCTCATACAGGACATACTGCTGATACCCGGATTTGTAGGGGGTCTTGAAAACAACTTCCTTCACCCGGTCCCGGTTCCGGACAATCTCAACCCGCTCTCCTGGATACCACTCCAGGATTGGATACTCACTGACGGTCGTGTCAACCGTGACCTTGAAGGCGCCGTCCCCGATGTACAGGACCTCCTTCAAGGCCTTCTCCAGCTTACGAGCGAACTTATTATCCTTTGCAATGTCCTCCCACAGCTGCCGCTGCTGGTCGTTACCTGCAAAATCAAAATCGTTCATGTCATTCAGGACGATAGCCGACAGGATACGGATAATCAGCCCGGGCAGGCCGGTATGTATCTTGCGCATCTCCATACCCGGTGTACACCTACTGGCCCAGAACTTGTATTTGTCAGCGTACTCTGGAGCCTGCTGATACATCTGCTCCAGCTCGTTACCATCACCACGGTACCAGATGCGATTTCGGATGGCATTGGCCTCGAAGTCCAGGACCTCGTTAATCTGGATGCAGTTCCCGCTGGCCGGCACCACGTTCAGCCAGCTGCGGATGCCCCGCTTGATAGTCTCATTCATGTTGTTCAGCCACCTCATTTCTTCTCAGCCTCCTCAAATCCAATCAGGTTCCGGTATGGTATCCATGCATACTGATTGGCATTAATGGTATGGTCATTTCGGTCCTCCGGCTTGTCCTTCTCGTCATCCCAGCTGTACCGATCCAGTTCGGATAGATGTTCCACGCAGGTATCCACCACCAGGTAACAGCCCTGTTGTATCCAGCCCAGCTGCAGGTTGATACGGTCAATGATTTCCAGCTGTTTATATGCATCCCAGAAGTTATACAGACAGCCTTTAAGCCGTTTATACTTACGCAGCTCCGTGATGGTTGCCTGGTCCGCATTGTCTATATACACATCCTTGGCAAAACCCCAGTCCTTGCGGCACTGCTCCAGGAAAGACACAAACTTAACCGCTGTATCACTGGGGGCCAGCGGGACATCCAGTTTGGCGTTGTTATAGACCTTCTCAGCCAGAGTGACAAGCTTCCGGTCATCCGTAATCCCCTGAAATATCATGGCTATGGTATCCGGGGACTTGCTAGAATAGGACGTATCCAGGGCTGCTGTGAACTTCTTGAATTTCAGTGTCTTGGCCTGCTGGACTGTGATGACATGCTTAGACCGCTCAAAGTTGGAGAAAATAAGGCCGGTTGCCTTACCACGCAGGCCTTGAATCTTATTCTTCCAGATTTTCGTTCCTTTGGGCGTGTTCGTCATAATCTGGTCCAGCTTCTCCTTACTCAGGCCCAGGTTATGGACAAAAGAAAAGAACCAATGCACCCAGCCGGGTTTTGGTTCCTCCTGTAATTCATCCATTATCTCTTTTGGTGTTTCATCTTCCCACTCAGGCAGTGGCCTGGAACAGTTGATATACTCCTTATACACATCCAGGCCCGGGTCATCCGGGTTGAGCGTGGCCATCAGGTAATCGCTTCTCATGGCGGCCTCACGCACAAACTCAATGTCTGCCGTGTTAATCTCATCAATGTACAAGCATCCGTACTGGCCGCCCAGTGCATCCTTCCACTTGCGCTTGTTGCCGTAGCCGACAACAAAGATAATCTTATTGCCGCCGGATGTGTGGAAGAGGATGTGAGGCATGTTATATCCACCGCCGCCGTTGCCCTTGTACTCCACCAGTACGCCGAAGTCATCCAGGATGCCCAGGTCCTTCTGGATGATGTTTTTTTCAGCGGCGCCTGTATCATCCGCAGCCAAGATGTGCAGCTTTTTGGGCGATTCGGCTACCTTGAGCATAAATTTAAACAACCCTACTGTAGTCTTGCCGGCAGCCGTGGTACCTTCCAGGAACTCCACCGGGGCGTCACAGCGCAGGAACGCCTTGTACTTATCCGACAGCAGCAATCTCTCCGCACTCATTAGCCACCGCCACGCATCTGCTGGAGCAGGTCATCCAGTTTGGTCTTTTCGATATCGAGGCCACCGGACAGCTCCACCTTATCCTTAAACATCCCCAGATGGCGCCCCAGGAGCTCCAGGGCTCTTACCCTATCATAGGTTTCCACGTTTATTCCAAACTTAGTTTCTTTGATTGCGGAGATAGCCGCCCGCTTCTCCTCTGGCAGTTCTTCGGTCGGGATTATTCGAACCACATCCCTTGTCTGCATCTGACCGGTATCTGGATCCACAACATAAGAGTTGTTCCGGATAACCGGCTCCCGCACAACATGTGCAAAATCGGTGCCGTTTGCACTGGCAATCTTCCGCAGCTCCTCCAGCACCCAATCTTGGGTAATCTCAGTACGCTTTTCCCGGTCCTTCATGCGCTCCTGGATATATTCCGCAACCTTAGTATTTCTTAGCAGCTTACTACCGTTGACCGCCGCGGCCTCATCCTTCTTGCAGCTCGGATACGCAACCTTGTAAGCCCTGGTGGCATTAAGGTCAATCAGGTATTCATCTGCAAATATCTTCTGTTTTGGCGTTAATGCCATCAGGCTCACCTTCTTTCTGTGCAGGGAAAGAGCCCTCACATATCCGTGAAGGCCCTAAGGGAGAAAATACAATGTCAAATATATCTGTCTGAATAGCGGGGGCAGGATTTGAACCTGCAACCTCCGGGTTATGGGCCCGACGAGCTGCCAGACTGCTCTACCCCGCATCAATACCGGCTCGTCACCGGTATGTTCCAACTCACACCGCGGTTGGCTTACGGATACCTTGCACCAGTATGGTATCAACTGGGAGCTGCTCTCTATCCGATTTGCGAAGCTATGAAGATGCGGAGAACGTCAGCTTCTAATCAGCTACCAGGCTGTAACGCCTGGTAGCCGCTATTTGTGGGGGAGGGTGCAAAATCAATCAGCTTTCCGCTTCATCCAATTCTGCATATTACAATTATAAATCATCCAAACGGACATGACAAGGACACGATTTTGACACGCTCCTGTCAAGTATCTAATCCAGCATGAGGGCATCAGCCCCAAAGAGATATACACTAAGAATCCCCGTAAGTTCCGTTATCCACCGCCTGGCTGTCCGCTCCCCATATCCGTAAATCTCTGCAATACTTTCGTATGCCATCCCATCCAGATAGAAATACTTGAATGCCAGATACTTCTCATGCGTATTCTTCCGACACTCCTCATCCTCCAGGAGCTTCAAGCACTTGTCTATGTGTCCTATCATGACAATACTCCGGAGCTTGCTCTTGAGGATACTGTTGATAAAGATATCTTCCTCTGTGAACTCCTCCAGTTCATCGCCATTATCCATGTCGGACAGTTCTGCCACTCCCTCCTCCACGCTCTGACAGATGCGGTTATAATTCTCCATCAGCTTCTTGGTGTTCTGGAATACCTTTATTCTCTTTTCCCTCCGGAGTTGCTTCTCATGCTCCTTAAGGGCTTCCCTTGCGGCCAGCCTGGCCACTTCCTCCAATGCTTCCGTCTGTTTCACCGGCCTCACCTCCTCCCGCATCCAGGTACGGGCACGCCCAGCACCCGTACCGTATCCTGCCCTTGTTGGTTCGCTGTCCGTCACACCCGCGGTGCCCGTTGTCTATGTAGCATTGTCTCATAGTACCGTATCACTCCCTTCGGCGGCTCCCGCAGCTCCGGGACCGGGCAGGCCTGTGTATATGCATAAGCCGGCATCCTGACGGACCATGTATCCGGCGGCGGTTCCCGGACGGCTGACTCTGCCAAAGCCGCTACAGCTGATGCCCGCAGGACCTTGTTGGCCTTGGCCTGCTTACTGTCTGCTTTCTTTCTCAATTAGGTACCTCCAAACATCTTCTCCGCCAGTTCTCGGTTCTGCCTTTCTTCATCGCTCAGCATTTTCATGATTAACGCATTTGCCGGAATGAAGTCAGACATTCCATTATCTACACACTTGATACACCTATCAGGATTATCAAATTGGTTTCTTCCACAATTCCCGCAATCTCTAACTTTCATTTGACGTCCTCCTGTGTTTGTCCGAAAAACCGCATCCACCATTGGAAATACATTTTCTATTCTGATAATCATAACATCCTTCGCACGGGTTAATCTCTACTTCATTCTCTACTTCATGGGTGCGGTCATCCCAAAAATTATAATCCATATATAACACCTCTAAATTCTAATTTTGATTCCAGGGTTTAAAAGCCCTAATCTTCCCAATTAGTCCTAATGCGTCTCCGTCAAAGCATATTGCTCTATCGTCTATATAGCAGATTGCAGGCGGCTTGTGTGCAACTACATCATCAACCACAATATGGTTATCTCTCAAATAGCGCCTAACCGCTCCCATACCCTCTGGCCTTGCACATCTGGTAGATACCACAATTACCTCGTACCCTTCCATGCGTAAGTAATTGATTGCTGCCTGTATCTCTGGCACAACCGGGTCTGGTATAACTGATATACCCTGCCACCCGCTTGTGTAACTATGTATCACTCCATCAAAATCAAATACTATCGTCTTTTTATCCATGGCTTATTCCTCCTGTAAATTTCAGTTTAATTAAGTACACTCTGGTGGATAAAACTCAAGAATCTCAACTTTTCCAGAAACCAATTCTTTATATGCAGAAGCTCCGCAATTATCGCAATACAGATATTTACGAACCACACACACTCCACCCTTGCCAATATATGAATCTTTATCATCCAAACGCATTTCAGAACCACAATATTTACATTCCATCTTTACACCTCCTAGTAGAACGGTAAATGCTAATTTTCTTTCGGTTCAAAGCATACTGAAATATCTTCCGTATCTTCTTCATCTATTGCACACGTCAATAGCGATTCACCCAAAAATCCATATGCACCATTCTCAATGATTTCACACCATTTACAATCAAGACATTTTTCTTCCACATAATCTTCCAAATGCTAATTTATGATACTATCCTCAACCGGTCCTCCGGTACGTCTATGTACTCCCCGGTATCCAGCAACACACCGATCGTTCCCTCGTGGCTACCGATGACCGTACCGCGGATGCTGCGCCGCCATGCTCCATTCATCCACAGCTGCACCCGGACAACCTGGTGTTCATCCAATAGTTTCATCCGTGCTTCCCTTCCTCCATCTGCCTTATTACCTCGGGCCACTCACACAACCCGGTGTCCTCTATCTCTACCGGCCACCAACTACAGGTATTGCAGTCCTTACCATCATCTCACGACTGTGCCATCCTTCGGCACTCCTGGTAATCCTTCTCCATCTCGTCCGACACATCCAGGCGCAGCTCCGTATGCGGCGCCGGGAATAATTTAATCTTTCTCACGGTTCTCCTCCTTCATCGTCTCATACATCCACTTCTTCTCATTCCACTCAACTGCCACCGGCGCCCCGCAGTCATAGCAGTCCACGTCAAATTCAGTCTCTGTCATGTTGGTCAGATATCTGGCCTGCCGGCCACATTCACATTTCATGTACAGCGGAACCATACGCTCCATCCTTGTCACAGCCCCGCATTCACACCGGTAATGATTCAGCCGTGTCTTGGCACAGAAGCCCCTGGTCTTTCCACAGGCAGGGCATTTCATGTACAGATACCCGCCATACCCTGCGGAGATAATGTTAGGCGCCGGTTCTCCGCCTTCCTTTTCCGGAATCCCTGCTGCTTCCACCACTGTCTCAGCCTCCTGTCTTTCCTGACCTGGATAGACTGTTTCTGCCGATTCCTGAACCGGTGCCACAGCCACGCCTTCCTGCAGCTTCTGTCCCCTGCTTCCAATCAGCCACAGTGATTCTGCCAATTTGCGGAACGCCGTCCGCGCCTGGCCCTCCTCCATGTCCATCACCATATATGCTCCTGGCATTGATATCCTAACTTTCATCATTCCTAACCTCCCACTGGATTAATCCCTTTTTGTTTCCTTCCCATATTTCCTGCTTAATAATACAATCTACCGACAGTAACACAGCCTCCCCTAACCGTAGGATCCTGCTTATTTTCTGCTTCTCACTTTTCGTATCACATATAATCCTTATCATTGGTTTTCTTCCTCCTGCCGCAGGCTTACCTCCAGTTCCTTCACACAGTCCGGGCAAAGCTCAAATCCCCTAAACCTTGTTGCGCAGTCTGGACACATAGGGTTGTCACAGGTCTTTACATAGCTTCTTCGTATCCCCACAGCTATCGTATGCTTCGGCATATCGCATAACTGGGTGGCTTCCTTCTTTCCGCAATATCCGCACATTCCTCTTTTGCTTATTTCGTGGCTTACCGCGTATCCTCCATCATCTTCCCGGTCCCTGTCCTCCAGTGCCTCATACACTGCTTTCAACACCCCTGCTTCAAATGGATCACCGGAGCCGGGTTCGTAGTATTCCCTCATCATTTCATACAGTTCATCGGGGTTGTACATTCCCATTCCCCGCTCCAAACATTCAATAGCCCTGCCAAATACCTGCCTGCAGTACGCAACGGCTTTCTTATTCTGGTTGGACAGATAATTCAGAAGCTTTTCATAAGGCTCCCGGTACTTCCCCTGCAGCTCTTCTCTGGGCACCATCTGTTCGTTTTTCATCCGTATCTGATCCAGACGCTTGACTTCTTTCAACTGGTCTGATAAAATCATCAAAACACTCCTTTCAAGGTATGTGGGGCAAAAACGGGAATTAAAAATGCCCCCCAAAAACAACGTATTTACAAGGAGTTCCGGCATTGGGGGGCAAAAGGGGCAAAAGAAAAGTTATTTTATATTTATTATATATTTTTTTATTTTTAAACCGAAAGAATATATACTGCCCCTTTTGCCCCCCATCTTTAAAAAAGTAAGTAAATACAAGGCTTTGCAGGCTAACAGAGGTTTCCTATTTTTGCCCCCCTTTACTGCCCCCCAATTGCCCCCTGCTGCCCCCTTCCTACATCTGAGGGAATGGGAGCGTCTGCTGTTCATTTTCATCCACCTGGATAAAATCGCTTTTCAGTTCAATCCCCACAAAATACATGATCCCTTTGACCTTCACTTCCTCAAACCCCTTTTCCCGCAGGTTTGAAAAGAATATATTCTTCTTATAGATGACGCGCTCATTTTCTTCGCAGTACCGCTTGTATTCCTCGAACAGGTCACTCCGCTTAATCCTTCCCCCCGGCGTCTTCTGAAGGCAGTCATCCAGGAATGCCTTCCCGCTGTCCGCCTCCTTGTATAATTCATTTACCAGGCGCTCACTATTCTTTGATGCCTTCAGTTCACCAGTATCACTTGCGTACATCTCACCCAGGGCATTCACTGCAGCCAGGATCGTACAATCCACCTCCGCTGCCAGCTTCTCATCCAGTCCGTAGTCCTTCTTCTGCGGCTTTTTGTTCATCTCAAAGATGAGCAGGCGCCGGTAATACGCATCCGACTTCTCGTCCAGATTAAGCGGTATCTTATTCGCGGAGAAAAGCAGCTTTGCATAGCTGCGGAACGTCACCGGGTCACGTCCCTTTTTTTCATACATCAGCGCGTCCTCGCCTGTAGCCTTCTTAATCACATCAATGCTGTCCATGGCGCTGGAAGGGATATCCGCGCATGAATTTAAGAGCTGGCAGTACAGATTGGTCGCGTAGAACCTCTTGTTGAGGTCCTGCAGCGGGATGTTGGAACAGTTGTCCCCTCCTATGATTGTCTCAAACAGGTTGATGATGCGGCTCTTACCTGTACCGCCGGTACCCTTGATTATCATAAACTTCTGCTGCCTGGTATCCCGGGTCATGCAGTAGCCGAGATACTGCAGCAGCATCCGGCGGTCATCCGGCCCCGCGGATATATCCGTCAGGAACCGGTCTGTAAACCGCCATCCACTGTCCAGATCCAGGTCCGGGTGAATCTCATGAGGAATCTGGTTGATTGAGAAATATTCCTTCCTGTGCGGCCGGAGTTTATGCTCCACCACATCATACATGCCATTTTTAAAATTAATCCATGTAACCGGATACCGGTTCAGGTCCGTAAACTCCCGCTGGATATCCTCCTGAATCAGCAGCAGGTTGAATATCTGATTCAATGCGGTTGACTTAATAAATTCCGTGTACAGCAGTTCCTGTATCCGGTTCTTGACGCGCGTCCCGTCCCGGTCCTCGCGGAATACCCCGCTTTCATAGAGGTACAGCACCCCGTTCATGGCGAACATATCCATCTCCTGCATCAGGTAATCCACCACGGCCTTGTCAATGACGCGCCTAGGGTTGCCGTATTTGTCCAGTTGATGGAACTGGCGTTTAAACTGTACCTCACTGCCCGGGCCGGTGAGGCGCTGCGCATACCGCTGCAGGCACTCCTTCAGCTCCTCCAGGTTCTCCGGCAGGGACATGTATTCCTTCCCGCGGAACAGCTTCCAGCCGTCCTCCTGGTATGTAATGCCGCCGATTCCCCGAAGCAGTTCCTTTATTTCCTCATTCACGCCCTTCCGGTAACAGGCCAGCACATAGGTATAATCACACATATAGGTTCCCGTGTTGGCCTTCTCCTCCATGTACTCCCGGAAACTTTCCAGGGTGAAGTACTGCTCCGTCAGCTGGTCCCTTCCGATGAATACCGCCTTCCGGCCGGCGGCGATAATCTGTCCGCACAGTGTCACATCATCATTGATGAAAAGCAGGCGGTCCTCACCCGGCTCTGTCCGTATCATGTTGTCAAATATGGTTTTATTCATTCCGCTCTGCTCCTGATGGCCGGGTTCCCGGCCGGTCTATTAATTAAATGGCAGGCCCTTATCCTGCACGTTATCCGGAATATTGATAAACCCGCCCCCGATATCCACAGGAAGTTCCGGCTGGGCCGCCGGCTGCCTGGACGGGTCGAACCGTGTCACATTCGGAAATGTCTTCCCGTTATATGTCCGTTCCTCTACCGTGGCCAGAAAGCTTCGATGCATCATCACCTTGCCGAACCACTCCGGGGACGGGAAGTCATAACCATCCGGCACACCTGTTGCCTTGGCAATCAGGTTTATCTTCCATGCTGCATTGTCCGTAAACGTGAACCGGTCAAACCGGATGCGCATCCCCTGGGACTCCTGCTGCACATCCTTACGTATCTCATAGTCCAGTACTACCTGCTGGTTCCCACTGGTGCTGGTCACTACATCAAATGCCGCAACGGTTACCTCATACTGCCCTGGGGCTATCCTGCTGGGTTCCGTGTTTTTATAATCTACTTTCATACAATCATGCTCCTTTTATTTTTACTTGATATGCCTTAAGCCTGCTTTCATCAATCATGCACCCCAGCTTTCGGTATACTGCTTTCCTGCTCCGGTACTGGCTCATGCACAGCCCTTCCTGTTCGTCCACGAAATCATATACGGCGGGCTTTCCTTTCCCTTCTGCGGGGCGCATGATACGCCCCACGGCCTGCTGTATGGCTACCTTGTCCCGGTGCGGGGTCAGCAGGTACAGTTGCTCCAGCCTGGGAATGTCAAGCCCTTCCTTAGCCAGTGAGTATGTAGCGAACAGCACACGGGACTCTCCTGATTTCATGCGTTCCAGAGCTGCCTGCCTGGCTTTCCGGCTGCTCTGCCCGCAGATGTACTCCACACCATCCATCATCCCATCCAGCTCCCCGGCCAGGCGCTGCAGCTGCTCCAGGCGGTCACCCAACACCAGCGCTGGCCGCTTTTCGACTGTCAGATATTCCATAATGGCAAGATTCCTCTCCGGCGCGTCCACCATATCACTCAGCATGGCGCCAAACTCCAGCGTTGTGTCACCTTGGTACCGGTATCCGGTCGGAACGGCTATTACTTCTGGCGCAATCACGTTCCCTGCCTGGTTCAGTTCTTCTTGGTGGACTTCATATAGTTTCTTTCCCAACAGATAATACATGCCTTTGATAAGTCCGTCTGAGCGGTGTTCGGAGGCTGTTACGCCAATCCGGTACAGTGCCGGAAGATGCTCAAGCACATGCTCAAACATACCTAGTTTGGAATCGCTCATAAATGCCCGGTGGCATTCATCCACCACCACGGTCCCAAACCGGCGGCCGATGCTGTCCAGGTCCTTACCCTTAAGGCTCTGGACCGTGGAGAAGGTGATGTGGCTGCCGATGGTATACTTTCCTCCGCCAATGATGCCGTACTCCCCTTCCTGCAGGTGCAGCTTTCCCCGGGCCCGTTCCAGCGACTGGTTTAGCAGGTCATTGGTATGGGTGATCCACAGGGCCGGCTGTCCAAGCTCCGCAATCACCTGCAGCGCGGTCTCCGTCTTCCCGGCCCCGCAGGGCATCACAATGATTCCCTGTTTTCCGGACCGGACGGCCTGGATGGCCGGGGCCTGGTATGGACGCAGCCTGATATCCGACCGGAACTGCACCGGACTGCATTTGTTCATGCGGTGTTCATACAAGCGCAAGTCCGGATACATGTCCCACACATCCTTAAGAATCCCCCGGGGCAGGACCAGCCTCCCGTCATACCATGAATAGAATACGATGCTGGCCGGTATGCTCCATGGACGGCGCCCCATGTTCAGCAGCTTTGCATAGGCTGGGTTGGCCATGACCAGATGGTCGTTGCACCAGGTTATGATCTCCTGTGGCGGCTGTTCAATGCTAATCACGCTGTCCACTGTTATCCTCATGGCTCCAGCCTCCCTTCCGGCATGGGGGAGAGCCTGACGAACACATAGGGCTGTCCCCTCTTGCTGTATGATTTATTCACAATCAGCTCCACGACCTGAGAGTCATCCTTATAGGCTATTCCGTTCAAGCTGTCCAGCACAATCTTGGCAATGTTGTCCGCATCTGGTTTTTTGGTCGGATAGATACGGTCCAGAAGCATGGCGCCCTTCCGGCTTTTGCTGGTGCTCTTGGGTATCTCATGATACACTTCCAGCTGGGCCCGTACCGGCTTGTCGAACAGATCCACGGTACCGGAGGCAGCCGCCTCCCGGAAGCACAGCTTTACCAGGTTTTCATACTGGACGGTTTCCTTCGGCGTATATGCAATCCCTGCCCGGGTGACCCGTGGCCGCGCCTTCCCCTTGATAGGTCCTGGAATTTCGAACGCGATCACGTTAAGCATACGGCACACCTCCCGCAGCTGCATACTCCTCCGCCTTGGACCTGATTGCCTCGATATCCTTCTGTCGGATCTCGGATGGTGTCTGATATCCAAATGCCTTATGCGCAGCCTGTATGATCTCCGGCGTATCTATATAGGGGTTTGATAATACGATCCACTGCTCCTTCGTGATGGGCTTCTCCCCAAGCAGCTGTGCCGGATCCACTCCGTCATCCAGCCAGGCCTTGAGCTGCCGTCCCAGTTCAGGAGTTATGATTTCCCCGTACTTGTCCAGGAAGGTCACATCCTTGCTGGCCGTGGCGATGTGGCTCCTGGCGATATCCAGTACAATGTCAAATTCATACTCTGTGTCATCCCTCTGTACAGGAGCCAGGCCCACCTTCACCGGCTGCGTCTTTCCACGTTCGTTCTCCTGCATTACATAATCCATCTTGGAGCGCATAGTCACGATGGTGTGGCACCCCACGGCAAGGATGGTGTTGACCAGGCTGTTCTGAACCTTCCCGGCTTCATTCCATGCCGTATAGCTGTTCTTACCTGCCTGGGCGGCAATCCGGTCCTTTACATCCAGGACGCCTCCCTCGTTGTTCCAGGCATGCGAGAAGCTGTCCACTATCACGACTCCATCGGGCCCGACGACAGATGCGGCCTCCTTCACCAGAGACGTATACCGCTCTGCCGTATAGGGAGGGTAAAGGGGGCAGTACAGGAACTTTCCCGTCCCCAGGTCCGTCCTGTTCGCATACATCCGCGCCCTTTCATGCTCCGTATCAATGACGGCAATTTTGCTCCAATCACCGGTAAGCCCATATGCTATATACAGGGCGCCCAGGGTCTTCCCTACACCGGATACGCCAGTGAGCGCCATCCTAAGCTTGCTTTTCGCCCGTACAACTTCCTGAAAGTTTCCCATAAGCTACACCTCCACCTTGAATTCCGCCGGCGTCTCCTCAACCCGGATACACTCCACCAGCTCTCCAGTATCCTTGATAACCGGATGTTTTCCCTGGGACAGGTCCAGGAGCTTTTTTAACTCTCCCCACCTTGCCTTCTCCTCCGTCTTGATGTAATCCGGCATCCCGCTTTCCTTTAAGTATTTCACAAGTTCATCCTCTTCATAGACTGGCTTGACCTTCGGCAGTTTCAGAACCAGCGACCCGGACAGCAGGCGGTAGCTTTCCTGGGTTTTGGTCTTACGGTGAGGGACCTGCATGAAATAGCTGCCAAGGAGCGAACGCAGATAGGAGGTCCTCTGGTTGAAACGCCGCTCTGCTGCTTCAACCTTCTGTTCAATCCTGGCTGTCTGTTCTTCGGCCAGCTCCCTGATACGGTTAAACTCCTGCTTTTCTTCATCTATTTTCCGGATAGCCCAGTCTGCCTTATTGTCATCATCAATCACAAAGGCTTTCTTCTCTTGTGCTGCTTCCTGGCCGTCGTCCGCTGCGGCAATTTTCTCCATCTCCTCGGATACAACCATATCCCACTCCTGTTCCTGCAGGGCCAGGGCCTCCTCTTCCATCATGGTCTTATCTATCTTCATCTTCGTCCTCCTCATTTTCTAAAAATCCGTTCAGATACGGGTCAAATATGACCTGCTTAAGCGCATTCGCCACCCTGTCATCCTGGCAGCTTGGCAACAGAAGCAGGGTAGTTGTTTCATTGTGCCAGATAAGACCTCCGGACATGTCCTCCCTATAACATGGGTTCCCGGGCAGCTCCTCCTGATTAAAGTCGATGGCTTCCAGATCAATCAGATCCAGAAGCTCCTTCCTGACATGGCAGAGTTCCCCGTTAAGGTTTGACTGTATCAGGCCATACATCTCCTCATTACGTTCCTCATAGACATTGGTCCAGAAGGCAGGCAGGCCGGATATCCGGTATCGCTGGACCACATGGATGCTGCGGCCTTCCCCGGTATCTATCTCATACTGAGGCATGGGATTTTCTTTCGATATCGTGAAGATTTCTCCTTCTGCTGGAAGAATGCCGGCCAGCTCAATAATCAGGGACTTCACAATGTTGGGCATCCCGTCATGCATGATATGTACCGCCCAGGCGCTTCCCATAATTGAGTATCCACTGTCAATGTTGCCAATGGTCAGTTTCACATCCTTGTAATCCCGCTTCATCAGTTTTTTAAGCTGCGAACTGTTGATAAACATTATTTTTCCCTCCTCTATGGTTTTACCTTTTTTTAAGTTCATCCAGCGTGGTATGGTATAACGCCCGCAGGGTCGAAACCTGGTCACCTATATCATCACCGGCTAACGCTTTTGAAACGCCTGAAAGAAGAGCAACTGTAAGAGCAACGACATCTCTATATTTACCCCGTATCGTTGTCTCAACTTTCTCCCCGTGTGCTTCAATCCCTACGATGGGTACATTCTTTTCAGTTTTTATCATTGATTTTTCCTCCTGAATCCCTTATACTAAGGGTGATTAGATTATTTTAGTTATCGGACCTTCGGACGGCTCCACCCGTCGGGGGTCCATTTTTTGTATGACCGGCACGGCATCATTCGGCTCCGCTCCGGGCATCTATTCCTGTACCGACATGTCCGGCACACATCCTCTATCATCGTCTGCCACCTCCTTACTCTTTGACATAGACAGACTTGGTATCGTTGTCATATATCAGCCACAGCGTGTCGCCGGCACTATCCACAATCATGGCCTCGTTGTCATGTACGGTCAATTTAAAATAGCGCATCTCAAAACCCTCTGACTGCAGCCACTTGCGGATTGCGTACTCCGCGATGCTCTTTGCACCTTTAATCATCTTCCTCACCTCCCTTCAAATTGCGCCCATCACCAGCGCCATAATCCACCCAGTTGCCACCACCATCCCGCCCATCAGGATGACCGCCGGCACAATCCATTTAGCCGCCCTCATGATTGGGCCGTCCCGGCGTCTCCTGCGCTGTCTGAAGGTCACCATACGCCTGTGCCCCATGATGTTAGTCATCACCGCGGTGGCCGGCCCTACAAAATCCACACGCCAGCCGGGATACTGTGCCGCTGCTCTGGCGCGGATGGCTAACTCAGTTACTTTTGTCATTGGCTTGTCCCTCCTCTCAATGGCCTTCCAGCCAGCTGCTCTATCAACCAAATGTCATCCATCCGGAACCGTCCCGGATTGCATTTTCTGTTCCGCAGGGTTGGTAATGGCATTCCTATCTTTTTAGCTAATCCCTCATCGTTCAGGTTATTTCGTACTTTTGCCTCGTTGATTAGGATTTTCACCTCGTCCCCCCTTTGCTGGTAAGCACTCTTTTTCATTCCGTCTCGCCTCCTTCCTCTCATAGTCCTTGCACGGATACCACCGTGTCCGTTCCGGGCACTGGCTATGCCGGCAGGTCTTGCATGTTGTTTTGATATGTACCGCCTCCCTCGTTGCGTTTTCTCCCCCTCCTTGGTATACTGTACTTACAGGCCCCTGCCAGAGCCGAGTACATAGAAAGGGGAAAGTCACATGACACAAACACAAGACTACGCTATGCAAATAGCCAAAGATATTGTTGTTGCTAAATTATCAAATTCCGCTCCTGGAAGAACTAATGATGAAACTGGCGATAATATAGCAAAGATGTATGAGTCTATTTACAACAAAATCTATGAAATTGCTTCTAAAGAAGAAGCTGTTTAGTAATCCTGCGAGCTGGCCGACACCAATTCGGCCAGCGCCTTTATCATTTCTGGAAGAATCATTGAATCTTCCGTGCTTCCTGTCTGTTTTAATTCACCCTGAATCCAATCACAAATAGAATTGATTACTTTATCTATGCTCTTCATCCCCTCTCGCCTCCTTTCCCCATTGACACACATACGTAATAGTGGTATATTCTTCTTATCGAACGTGTGTTTGTTTTTCTTCCTGAAAGAAAAAATCCAATGGTTTATCAAGAGCTTTGCAAATATCGTAATATTCGTTTGCTTCGATTTTTCGATTACCATTAAGAATTGCATTGATAGTGGTTAATCCCATACCGGTCTTATCAGCAAGAAATGTTTGCTTGATTCCTCTGGCATCCATATATGCCTTAATTTTTAAACCTAGCATCTTTTCACCTCCTTATACGGTTATTTCGTGTATGCTCAAATACTACTACGGAATATTCGTATTGTCAAGCTGATTTTTACGGAATATTAGTACTTTTATTTATTTTTTTTAACTTCATATTCGGATTTTCCGTATTTTTATATTGATTTTCCGTACTTTGTGTGATAATCTACTATTGTACGGAGGAATACAAAAATGGGAGATATTAAAGAAAACATTTCAAATAACATAGTATATTACCGTAAAAAAATCGGACTTACCCAAAGTCAGCTTGCAGAAAGGCTCGGAGTTAAGACCACCACTGTTTCCACATGGGAACGTGGCGCCAGTTCACCAGATATTGAAACTCTATATGATATCTGTAAAATTTTTGGTGTATCTTTGGATGAGATGTACGGAGTAAATACGGAAAAAGGATTTAGCCAGACCGACCACCCCTACGATAGATTAATTACTGTATACACCAGAAGTAGAAAAAATCTTTCCCAGGAAGAAAAAATGAGACTCGCTCGTATAATATTATCGGATGATGACAACGAGGAGTAATATCAAATGGATTATCAAAGCCTATATGACAGTATTTTATACGCATATACGTTTTTTGGCATTGACTCATTTCCAGTAGACTGCTTCGAATTAGTGCGGAAATGTGGTTTCAGAACTGTGAAATATACGGACTTAAGTGATAAGAAGAGAATAGCCTGTCGAACCCTTAGCGAAGATGCCTGCCTTTTGGATGGAACATTGTTTTATGAGGCTAAAGCCCATTCGCGACGGATACAATTTACAATAGCACATGAATTTGGGCATGTGTTCTTGAAAACAGACAATGAGGACAAAGCTGATGAATTTGCCAGCCATTTTTTAGCACCACGTATTCTTATTCACAAATATAAATGTCATGACGCAATCCAGATACATGATACTTTTGGTCTGTCCTATCAGGCATCTAACAGAGCTTTGATGTCCTACAAAGATTGGTTCCGCAATATCTCCTACAGTGCAACCAGGAAGCCCACGGAACCGGAGCAGCAGCTGGAGCATATTTTCTTTCCAGAGTCAAACTTGATTCCGCTCATGGAAGGTATTGACCAGCCAGCCAGGGGGCGTTATACTGAGGATAAGGATGACTACTCTGAATTGGATGAACGTTCTGATTTTATGAGATTAATAAGCAGATGGCATGGAGACCGTGGCTTTGTTCTTGCAGAAAACAAATGGCTTTACGGGAACGACTTATGATTAATAATCAGCCTATGGCTTTTTAATAAAAACTTTTTAAGGGGGATATATACTAATGAAAAAGAAATGGTATCTTCAGACATGGTTTATTTGTTTATTATGTGCTTTCTGGATGTTCATTGTTCCAGCTATTGTGGGAATAATTTTGCTCATTTTGCAAATTATTGAAAATAGAAAAACAAACAAAAAGTATGGTACAATTGATAATTTAGAGTACAATATTGCTAATTTAAATAACGATATCGTTAATCTTGAAGAAAAAAAGAAAAGTGCTGAACTATCTCTTTCTAATACTATTTCAGACTTAAATGTCACGATACAGGAAAAGAAAGATGAATGCGATGCCCTAGACGCTGAAATAGCTTCGCTTGAAAAAGAGGCTGTTTGCAAACAATATATTTTTTCGGATTACGACGGATTAACATCTGAGGACTGTAAAAACAAATTAGCTCTTTTAAAAAACGATGAACAGGAAGCAATAAAATCCTCTAATATTTTGCTGATATCTAAAGATGGTAAAAAGAAAGAAATTAATGATAACGCGAAGCAAATACTAAGATGTTTCAACTCCGAATGTGATAACGCTTTGCTGAATCTATCTGTTAAAAATATTGATTCTGTACGAAGTAAAATCACAAAATCATTTGATTCCTTAAACAAAATATTTGCAATTGACGGCATACAAATGACCCAAAAGCTGTTGGAATATAAACTGGAAGAGCTTAATCTTGTATACACTTATGAACAAAAAAAGGAGCTGGAACGCGAACAGCAAAGGGCCATAAAGGAACAAATGATTGAGGAAGAAAAAGTCCGGAGAGAGATTGAGCGTCAGAAAGCGAAGCTTGAAAAAGACCAGGCCCAATGCTCGAATGAAATTAATAAGTTAATAAGCTATATGCAAAAAACACAAAATGATATTGAAAAACAGCTTTACGTAGATAAAATTAAAGAACTGGAAGATAGACTAAGGCAATTAGAAGCAGATAAAGCCACTGTCCTTGAAAGAGAAGCGAATGCCCGTGCAGGTTATGTATATATAATTTCAAATATTGGCTCTTTTGGAGAAAATGTATATAAAATCGGAATGACAAGGCGGCTGGAGCCTATGGATAGGATTAAGGAGTTGGGTAGCGCTTCTGTTCCCTTTGAATTTGATGTACACGCAATGATTTTCTCTGATGATGCACCATCATTGGAGACAGCTCTCCACCAAACCTTTGAAAAACAGAGTGTAAATCGGGTAAACCTGCGCAAGGAATTTTTTAGGGTTTCACTTGATGAAATAGAAGTTGTTGTTAAAGAAAAATATAATAATACTGTAATTTTTACCCGTGTACCAGTGGCTAAAGAATATAATGAAACATTAGCAATATTGAGTCAAGAACAGTCTGCTTAATAATAGCAAAAAGCCCCTGTGCTACCAACACAAGAGCTTTTCACGTAGACTTTCTCTTACCAGGTACGCCTGGAAGATATAATTACCCTAAGCAAGTAAATTATATCATTCCTGGAGCGTCCTGGCAAGGGGCGTATTTATTTTACCCATTTTTTTAGGAGGAATGATACCATGGCACAGCAGAAAAAAACTAAAAACAAATTACCGTCAGGCAATATCCGCATCCAGGTATATGACTATACAGACGTTGACGGCAAGAAGCATTACAAATCTTTCACAGCCCCTACGAAGAAGGAGGCCAAGTTTCTGGCTGCCCAATGGGCCGCAGACAAAGCAGGCATGACTGCGGAGAACATCACCCTGTATGAAGCCGTCACGCGCTATATAGATGCCAAGAGAGGGGTGCTGTCTCCCAGCACCATAAGGGGTTATGAGGCTGTACAACGTAATTACATCAAGCCGTATGAATTGGGACGCATTAAACTGAATAATCTAACCAATACAGCCCTTCAAGTATGGATAAGTGATATCTCTTCTAAGGTAGGCCCCAAGAGCGTAAGAAATGCACACGGGCTTGTATCAGGCACATTAGAGATGTTCCATCCTGATTTTCATATTAAGACCACCCTGCCTGCCAAGAAACGGCCTACGTTGTACACGCCATCGGACCAGGACATAAAGACCCTGCTACAACATGTTGAGGGGAAGGAACTTGAGATAGCCATTTTCCTAGCTGCTTTTGGTCCATTGCGCAGAGGAGAAATATGCGCATTGGATAGTGACGACATACATGGAAACGTGATTGATGTAAACAAGAGTATGGTTATGGGGCCTGACAAGATGTGGCATATCAAACCGCCCAAGACCTTCGGCAGCTACCGTCAGGTAGAATTTCCGGGTTTTGTGATAGAGAGGATGAGGGGTATAGAAGGCCGCATTGTGAAGGCTACTCCAGACCAGATAACCCACCGGTTTGAACGAGCCATCAAATCAACAGGATTGCCAAAATTCAGATTTCACGACCTGCGTCATTATGCTGCCAGCATCATGCATGCTATCGGGGTCCCTGACCAATATATTCTCCAACGCGGCGGATGGGCCACTGATAATGTCATGAAAACGGTTTATAGGGATGTCATTGACTTGGAAACAGTTCGCCAGACAAAGAAAATCAACAGGCACTTTATCAAGGTGTCCGGTCTCTCAAAATAGAATGTATCACACGAAGTATCACACGCGGCCCGTAATCCCCTGTAAAATAAAGGTTTTACTATGGGTTCGAGCCCCATTACTTCCATTTTTTATACCCATTTTCAGTTTACGATTCCATTTCATTTTTCTTTCATCCCCAGAAGCCTGTTTTTTCCAGTCTTCTGTTTTTTCCCCTGCTGCCTTATTTGTTCCCATGGCTTTGTCCGGGAGGTGGGAATTATTAATTTTAAGATTTTCTTAATAATCTATTCAAAGAACATTCAAACATTCCGGAGGATTGCATGCTATACTAAGTACATAAGAAATGCACGAATGTTTAACAACTATCCTTCAACCCTTTTTGAAAATCCGAAAATCCTAAAGAAAATTGCTCCGTACCACCTGGTACGGAGCTTTTTCTATGTAATGCATAAATTTTGACTTTCTTTACCACCGTCTCCTGTCTCCGGCTCTTATCTCCGGTTCAGTCCTGCCAGGACTTCCCTTAATTTCTCCACATTTCCATCATCAAAGCAATATCCGTCCATCCCGCAGCGGCGGGCGCCTTCTATGTTAAGCTCCAGGTCATCCACAAAAAAGCATTCTTCAGGCTTCAGATGGAACCGCTCAAACAGATGGCCGTATATCTCCTTCTGGGGCTTCAGGCACAGGACATCGGCCGAGAACAGGATACCGTCAAAACAATCCACCGCGGGCAGCACGTCCTTATAACAGCTCAAAAGGCGGACGGATGCATTGGAACACAGATAGATGCCATATCCCATGGACTTAAGCCACCTGACCACATCCTCCATTCCTTCCTTCTTATACATGTTGAACTCATGCCAGCGGTTAAAACACAGGGCTGCCAGACTGCGCTCCTCCTCTGTGTCCAGACGGGCCTGCATCTTTTTTAAGGCCATATCCTCCGGCATAACTCCCATGTCCAGCAGAATCCACTCAGGCGATACGAATACGGAAGTGCTGACCTTTTTACGTGTTTCCGGGTCCTCTATGAAATGCCTGCATACTCCGTCCGCCGTGTAGTCCACCAGGACATTTCCCATATCAAAAACAATGTTCTTAATCATCCTATCCTCCTGCTCTCTTTTATATATATTATGGCTTTGGAACCTCTGAAGGGAACATTCTACCATATTCAAAAACCCGGGACAAGGCCCCGGGTTTCATGTCTCTTAGGCTTCCGGTTTTTCAACCTGGATAATGGCAGCCTTCTGCATAGGAATACGGCAGTTTTTATTGTTACCGAATTCCACAATGACTGTATCATCTGTCATGTCGATGATAACGCCATAGAATCCGCTGCTGGTGAGAATGGTATCACCGACTGCAACGCTTTCCAGCAATTCCTTTTGTCTTTGCTTCTCCTTCTTCTGAGGACGGATTGCCATGAAATATAACATACCTCCCAGAAGAACAATATAGAGAATCCAGAACATCGGACCACTTGTCATTCCATCTTCCTCCTTCACACCTACCGCCGCCTCGCCGCAGTAGTTTCTTATTCATCAGACGCCGTACCGGTGGCACGGCTGGAACCTTCCATACCGGCAAGCTTGGCCGCTTTATACTCAGCATAGCGGTGTTCCTCGATGGCGTCGCGAATCTCTTTCATCATTGTATTATAAAAATACAAATTATGCAAGGTACATAATCTCATTCCAAGCATTTCTTTTGCCTTCAGCAGATGACGGATATAGGCCCTGCTGTATGAACGGCAGGCAGGACAGCCGCATCCCTCTTCTATGGGGCGGGAATCCAGCTCGTATTTCTGGTTAAACAGATTCAGCTTACCCTGGTTGGTGTACACGTGACCGTGACGTCCGTTCCTGGATGGATATACACAGTCAAAGAAGTCCACGCCCCGGTCCACTGCTTCCAGGATATTAGCCGGGGTGCCCACACCCATCAGATAGACCGGCTTGTCCTCCGGCAGACAGGGCACTGTCACGTCCAGGATATGGTACATCTCCTCGTGGCTCTCTCCCACTGCCAGTCCGCCCACCGCATAGCCGTCTAAGTCCATTTCCCGTATGGTCCTTGCATGTTCCATACGTATCTCCTCCACCACGCCGCCCTGGTTGATGCCGAACAACAGCTGCTCCCGGTTCACCGTGTCCGGCAGGGAGTTAAGGCGCTCCATCTCGGTTTTGCAGCGCGCCAGCCAGCGGGTGGTGCGCTCCAATGAATGCCGGATGTAGTCGTCGCTTGCATGGCTGGGAGGGCATTCGTCAAACGCCATGGCAATGGTGGAACCCAGATTGGACTGAATCCGCATGCTCTCCTCAGGCCCCATGAATATCTTGTGGCCGTCGATATGGGAGTTAAAGTAAACCCCTTCTTCCTTAATCTTGCGCAGGCCTGCCAGGGAAAACACCTGGAACCCGCCGGAATCCGTAAGGATGGGGCGGTCCCAGTTCATGAACCTGTGAAGCCCGCCAAATTCCTTTATGAGCTTGTCGCCGGTGCGCACATGGAGATGGTAGGTATTGGACAGCTCCACCTGGGTGCCGATTTCCCGGAGGTCATCCGTTGAAACAGCTCCCTTGATGGCGCCCACCGTTCCCACATTCATGAACACAGGCGTCTCCACTGTGCCGTGTACTGTTTCCATGCGGGCGCGCTTGGCCCGCCCGTCCTTTGTTATGACTTGATATTTCATATAATAGCCTCAATTACTCCTCATCGTCTGCCAGGGCAGCTTTAATCATGATGGCGCACTCAATCCGCTTCTTCTGCATCTCACAGCCAATGTCATACGCTCCGTTGATGGAACCGCTGAAATTATACGCATTGGCAGCACAGCCGCCGCTGCAGTAGAACCTGGCAAAGCAGTCCTTACACTTAGGCTTGGCGTATACGTTGCAGGTCTTGAACTCGTCCCTGATGTCCGTATTCACAACGCCTGTGTCCACATTGCCCAGAAGGAATTTCTCATTGCCCACAAACTGATGGCAGGGATAGAGGTCACCCCACGGGGTCACTGCCAGATACTCGGTGCCGGAACCGCAGCCTGCCATGCGCTTGGCCACACATGGTCCTGCCTTTAAGTCCAGCATAAAATGGAAGAAGTTGAATCCCCTTCCCTTCTTTTTCCGCTTGATATACTCTAATGCCAGGCGGTCGTATTCTTTTAAGATGACCGGGATGTCCTCCTCTCTGATGGCGTAATCCTCTGACGGGTCAGCCACCACCGGCTCCATGGACATCTGCTCAAATCCCAGGTCCGCATAGTGAAGCACGTCATCCGCAAAGTCCAGATTGTTCCTGGTAAATGTACCGCGGACATAATAGTTCATCTGCTTCCTGCTGTCCGCAAGCTTCCGGAACTTGGGGACAATCAGGTCATAGCTGCCGCTGCCGTTACGGAAGGGGCGCATCTTATCGTTGACATCCTTTCGTCCGTCCAGGCTCAGCACCACATTGCTCATCTCGCGGTTGCAGAATTCCATCACCTCGTCATTTAACAGAACTCCGTTTGTGGTCAGGGTGAAACGGAATTTCTTGTGGCGGGCTTCCTCCTGGGAACGGCCGTATTTCACCAGCCGCTTTACCACATCCCAGTTCATCAGGGGCTCACCGCCAAAGAAATCCACCTCCAGGTGTTCCCGGTTGCCGGAATTGGCAATGAGGAAGTCCAGCGCCTTCTTTCCCACCTCGTAGCTCATGAGGGCGCGGCGGCCATGGTACTCGCCTTCCTCTGCAAAGCAGTAACGGCAGGCCAGATTGCAGTCATGGGCAATGTGCAGGCACAGCGCCTTCACAACCGTCTTCCTCTTTTTAAAGTCTACCACAAAATCCCTGTAAATATCCTTGGTAAGAAGCTGCTCCGCATCAATCAGCTGTCCGATTTCCTCCAGAGCCTCCTCTATATCTTCCTGGCTGTATCTGTCCTTCAGACAGACCCTTACCTCCTCCTCCACTTCTGAAGGCAGGGCAGCCGGCGCTTCCATCTCCGGAATCCGCTGTGAAACCAGCTGCACGGCATCGTAGACAACCGGGTCCACCACATGGACGGATCCGCTGTTGACATCCAGGACAATATGATAACCATTATTTATATACTGATGAATCACGAATCTACTCTCTCTCTTTCTAAGGACCAGGGGCCCCAAATCCTGTGCATGGTAAAGCCCCTATAATCCCATCGACCATAGGGGCTTACAACCAATTTCCTGTATGTATCTCTTCTGACCGGCGATTAGCGGTTAGCGTTCTCGCAGCTCTGGTTTCCTACTGTACAGGATGTCTTGCAGGCTGACTGGCAGGAAGTCTGGCACTCGCCGCATCCGCCCTTCTTCATTGTGTCCTTTAAGGTATTGGTATTCAATGTCTTAACGTGCTTCATACTACGGCACCTCCTATTCATTTAATATTATTATTTGTTTGAACATATAATTCTTTGAAATTATAACACAGGTTAAAGTCCCTTGCAACGGTATTTTCAAAGGTTTGTCATATTAAAGGCTCCTCCGGGAATATACTGCAACATAGATTCTTTCAAAAGGAGAACAATATATGGAAAATGGTATTGTGAAGCCCATGCTCCGCTCCCTGCTCATCTCCTATGTGCTGTCAGGAATCCTTCTGGCTGCCCTGGCCTTTGCCCTCTATAAACTGCGCCTGAAAGAGGGACAGGTGAACCTGATGGTGTATGCCGTGTATCTGCTGACCTGCTTATCCGGCGGTTTCCTGGCAGGCAAACGCATCCGGCAGCGCCGGTTCTTCTGGGGGCTTCTGTCAGGGCTTCTGTACTTCCTGGTACTTTTTGCAGTGTCCTGGGCCATGAATATGGGGTCGGCCATTGATATGGAACGCTCCGTCACTGTCATGGGCATATGCGCACTGGGAGGAACCATAGGGGGGATGCTCAGTTAATGATCATAAGAGAGAATGCCTGCTTCCTTTCATGGCCATGGAATCCGGTCATTCTCTCTTCTCTTCCATCACGCGGCCCTCCCCAGGGCCTTATTTTCTTATTTCTTTTTTTTCTTCACACCCGCCTCTTCCAGGCTCTTCACAGCCTGTGCCAACACAAAGACAGCGCTTCCCAAAAACACGAACATATCTCCCAGATTGAACACTACTTTCTTAAGGGATTTCCATTCAATGGTGAAATAATCCACCACATATCCGCGCATCACGCGGTCGTACAGGTTGCTGAGGGCGCCTCCCATCACAAGGGACAGGCCCAGCTTTTCCCCGGTCTTGCCCTTATCCTGCATCATGGCTGCCAGAGCTCCTGCCATGGCGGAAATCACCATAAGCGGAATCCCCTTTACCAATTCCGGCCTTTCCTTCATGAATCCAAAGGGAAAACCGCTGTTATGGTTCTTATGAAGCTTTATTAATCCTTTGGCAGACGGCAGCTCCCTTGGGAACGTGTCGTCCTCCTGGCCCTCAACCACGCTCTTGACCCCCAGGTCCAGGGCGGCCAGCCCGCCTATTATCCAGCCGTAAATCATAGATTCGCCTTCCTTTCCACCCTTTTATTTCATTTTACTATGGTTTCACACCTCCGTCCAGTGAAAGGTTTCTGAATTCAAGCATATACTATAACAAATATCCTGCCCGAGGTGTGCCATGGCAGACTGCCCATTTAATTCCGCCGACGAGAATATTGCTGATTTCATATACAGAATTGGAAGCCAGCAGCAGATTGGCGGCAACCCAGCCGATATTCCCTGTATGGATTATGTGAACGAGGAATACAATATCATCTACACTCCTCTGGATACCGTAACCCCCATTTCCCTGGCCCAATACAGCTACTATACTGTACCCGGACTTTTTTCCCTTCTGGACAGCTCCAGCATGGAGGCATCCGGCATACTCACCGCCTTTTCCGCGCCCGCCCTGGGAAACAGGGGGCGCGGGACCCTTATCGGTATCGTGGATACCGGCATTGACTATACCAACCCCTTATTCCGCTATCCGGACGGCTCCACCAGAATCGCGGGCCTGTGGGACCAGAGCATCCCCGCGGGAGCGGATGTCATTCCTCCCGGCGTGCCAGACTATTATGAACTCAGCGGCGCCTCTTATGGCACTGAATTTACTAGGGAGCAGATCAACCAGGCCCTTACCTCCGACAGCCCCCTTGACCTGGTGCCCTCCACGGACACCAATGGCCACGGCACCTTCCTGGCCGGAATTGCCGCCGGCGGCTCCCTGCCGGAACAGGACTTCACGGGCGCGGCTCCGGAGTGCGAGCTCATAGTGGTCAAACTGAAGCAGGCCAAACGCTACCTGCGGGAATTCTACCTTGTCAGCGAGGGCGCCGATGCCTACCAGGAAAATGACATCATGATGGGAATAAAATACCTGCGGGTGACCGCGTTCCGCCTGGGCCGCCCCCTAATCATCCTCATCGCCCTTGGATCCAATCTGGGAAGCCATGAGGGCACCTCACCCTTAAGCAGCGTTGTGCAGGATGCCAGCCGTTTCCTGGGCCGTGCAGCGGTCATTGCGGCAGGCAATGAGACAGGCCGGGCCCATCATTATTTCGGCACCATTCCGGCCGGACAGGAGTGGGATGATGTGGAAATCCGGGTGGGACCGGAAGAATCCAGCCGCGGCTTTTCCCTGGAGCTATGGGCTTCCACTGCCGATACCTATTCTGTGGGCTTCGTCTCACCCAGCGGTGAGATAATCTCCCGTATCCCTATTATAGCCAGGAACGAGACCTCTATCCCTTTTCTTCTGGAACCAACGGTCATTACGGTCAATTACCGGCTCATTGAATCCGGCGCCGGAAAACAGCTGATATTCATGCGTTTTGAAAATCCTGTGACCGGGATATGGAGGGTGCGGGTTTATAATACCCAGTATTTTACAGGTGAGTTTAACATATGGCTGCCCTCCGAGGGACTGATATCGGATGAAACCGTATTTCTGCGTCCCACTCCCGATACCACCATTACCATGCCCGGCAATACGGGCGCGCCCATTACAGTGGGGGCCTACAACCATCTGAACAACAGTATCTACATCCACTCCAGCCGCGGGTTCACCACTTCCGGTATTGTAAAACCGGAGCTGGCAGCTCCAGGCGTCAATGTGATGGGGCCTGCTGTGGGGCGCAGAATCAACGGCTCCATCCCCATGACCACCCGCAGCGGCACCTCGGTGGCTGCCGCCCACGTGGCCGGCGCTGTGGCCAGCCTCTTTGGCTGGGGAATCGTGGAAAGCAATCAGATTACCATGAGCCAGGCATCCGTTAAATCTTATTTAATCCGCGGTGCAAAAAGAAATCCAGCACTCCGCTACCCCAACGAAGAGTGGGGCTACGGAGCACTGGATTTATATGAAACCTTCCGGCGTATCAGGGAATAATCCAACGTTCAGCAGGGTATGAATAATCCTCACAAAGGTATGAATCAACCACGCATCTGTATCAATGGTCCGCCGCTCTTTTCCAGATAGGGACGGGTGACAACCACGGAGCCGATATTGGGGTCTTTGGGAATCTCATACATAATATCCAGCATGAATTCCTCCAGAATGGCCCTCAGAGCCCTGGCCCCGGTCCCTCTCTTGATGGCTTCACCGGCAATCCATTTAAGAGCCTCATCCTCAAAAATCAGCCGTACCTCATCCATCTCCAGCAGCCGTTCATACTGCTTGGTGATGGCGTTCTTCGGCTCCTTCAGGATGCGGACCATCATGTCCTCCGTCAGCCCCTGAAGGGTCACTGTCACGGGAAGCCTTCCCAGGAACTCGGGAATCATCCCAAAGGTCCGCAGATCCTCATTGGTCACCTGTCCCAGAATATCGGGATCCTTATCATATGTATCCTTCAAAATGGAACCAAAGCCCATGGTGGTTTTCTTCATCAGGCGTTCCTTAATGATCTCCTCCAGATCAGGGAATGCGCCGCCGCAGATGAACAGGATATTATCCGTATTCACCGTAGCCATGGGCGTCATGGCGTTCTTCTGGTTGGAACCTACCGGCACCTCCACAGTGCTTCCCTCCAGCAGCTTGAGAAGCTCCTGCTGTACGGATTCGCCGCTGACATCTCTGGTATTAGTCTGTTTCTTCTTGGCAATCTTGTCAATCTCATCAATGAATATGATTCCCTTCTGAGCCCGCTCCACATCGTTATCCGCAGCAGCAAGAAGCTTGGATACCACGCTCTCTATGTCGTCGCCGATATACCCCGCCTCTGTCAGAGAGGTGGCGTCGGCAATGGCCAGCGGCACGTCCAGAAGTCTGGCCAGGGTCTTAACCAGATAGGTCTTGCCGCTTCCCGTAGGGCCAATCATCAGTATGTTGGACTTTTCAATGACAATGCTCTTATCTGTTCCGGCATCCTCCACGGCCACGTCTTTAGAGGGATGGTCCAGAAATGCCCTTTTATAATGGTTATATACAGCCACTGCCATCACCTTCTTGGCTTTTTCCTGACCGATAACATATTCATCCAGCTTCGCCTTGATGACATGGGGCGCCGGTATGTCCTTCATGGTCAGGACCGGCTGTTCCTTGGCTTTTTTCTTGATTTTCTGCTTTTTGGGAATTTCCACTGCGGGAGGTGTCATATTCAGATCATTGAGGTTCATGTTCATGTAGGGCATATTGGGGAGTTTTGAAAAATCCATGCCTCCCTTTGTCACGGAATCAAATGCCTTCTGCATACAGTCATGGCAGAGATTCATGCCGCCGGGCATGGATATCATGGGGCCGGCCTTACTCTCGGGCCGCCGGCACATGTAACACACCTTTTCGTAGCGGTCCTCTTCCTTTTGTTTGTCTTTATCTTCACCATGGCCGGATGTCTCCACATCCTGGATATACTCTTTCTCGTCCAAGTAAATTCTCCTCTCTGTTAAAGGGCGTACCGGGCCGAATCATCGTCCCGCCGCTTAACGTAAAGTATATAACAAAATGCTTCCCCAAACAAGAGGAAGCATTTTCATTTCATATTATTTTGAAAAATTTAAGTTATTGGGCCTGGGTTTCCGTATTCTCCTGGGGCATGGCTTTCAGTGTAATGGTC
>UMHT01013538.1_pt1 | contig 63779 bp, 58 predicted proteins | sample 1965601 | NCBI WGS metagenome assembly UMHT01 (sample SAMEA4836105, study PRJEB28245) | human gut metagenome | biome: gut microbiome; material: fecal sample | place: Denmark | collected 2008 | reverse complement strand
GAGATTGGAGCAGAAAGTCGATGAACTTTCTGCTTCACCAAAGAACGCAGGAGCGGAAACTGTTCTCAGCTCTGCAAGTATTGATACAAGCAAACTTGAAAAAGCCATCCTTTCTGTATCTGCAAAAGAAGAGGTAACTATTGGAAAATTGGCAAAATTAAGAGAGGCGATATGTGTCTTTGTTGACCTTACCAAGAAAGAAGCAAGCAAAGATGAACAGCGAAGCAAACTCTTGTTTGATACCATTAATCAGGTGAAACAAGAGCAGAATGTCACATCAAAATTTGTACAGGACAAACTTAACGCAATGGACAACACACCTCAAAAGAAAGTCGTAACCCATCGCTTCGAGCCTACTTCAAAGTATGTTCTTCTTTTCATTGGAGGCTTGGCACTTTCACTTGTAATATCCATTTGGGGCAACCTCACCCAATGGCAAGAGTACCAAGATTGGGAAGAGGCGGACTTGAAGTATAGGGCATTGAAGATGGTGCTTCCATCTGACGACCCGAATATTCACTACATCGAAAAGCATTTTTCTGTTTGTCGAGATGAGAAAGTTATAGATGATGTAAGAAATCGTGTTGCCGCCTACGAGGATTCTATTCGCCATCATCATGAAATGGTTGAAATGGCTGCTTATAAAGATAGTATAGCCAATAAGCTTTTGCAAGAATCACATCGCATAAAACGGGCTATCAAAAGCTCAAAATAAAGTTTCTGGAAACTAACTATACTAAATGAGAGGGAAATAAACTTAATATATTCCCCTCTCATTTATTTAGTGTAAACTTGCATTTAGGATAGTTTGAACACCCATAAAAAGAGCCATATCTTCCTTTGCGTAAAACTAACTGACCACCACATTGTGGGCAAACGCCTTGCCTTATTAAACTCTTTGCTCTATATTGCCTGTCGTGAACATTATGCTTGTGCTGTCTTATTTCTTCCTTGTCAGCTATTGTGTAATATCGTTGAATAGTATTGACAATCCAATCTACTTGTGTAGCATTTAGAATAATGTCATGATATTGAGATATTGCCCAATTTAAATTACATCTGTTTACAACTATATGGTTACTGACATGAACTTTCAACTCTGCTGAATTATTGAAAACAACAATCGGAATTAACGGAATGTCAACAGAACATTTAAGCAAATGGCGAAGAAATCTTACATGTCCCTCATTCTGCTTTATAGGATTGTAAAATTGGTGTTTACTTTTGTAGATGACCTGCGTCCAATATTCAGAATTCTCGCCACCTAATATCCAGCCTTTATAACCCTTTGTCTCTATAACGAATACCCCATAAGGTGACACGACGATATGGTCAATTTGAGTTGAGTGTCCATTACTCTCAAACAAAAAATCATTGAAAATTGTGTACTCATCTGGTAGTTGTAACATTTTCTTATGCACCAACTTCTCGGAATATTTACCTTTCCACATTGGCATCTTCAATTTAATGAAGATAGCCAATGCAAAGAATACTATCAAACAAATTATTGCCATATTCTGCCAAAGTTAATATATTCGTTTAATCCATCTTTTGCTTGCTTCAAATCCCCATTGGACATGCCATTTTCTACCTGTAACCTTGTCTAAAAGGATAAATTGATACATATTCTTTGTTGGATACAATTCAAATGTTCCACACCCTGTGTCAAGAGACAAATCTTCATCGTTAAGGGTAACAGAGCCTTCTTTGCCATCATCTAACGACCATTGCACAACATCTATTTTCCCCGTACTTGTGTCTAATTGCAGAAAGTTGTAGATGTTCTCTGTTGGATAGAGTTTGTATCTGTCAAGACCGTGTATGCGGAAATCCACGTCTTCCAATAGGTCATGTATCTTTATCAATGTCGAATCTTTTGCAATCTTAGTAGTTTGCGAACCTAACTTACTTTGTGCAGTCGCTCCTAATGTTATAAGCAGGGAGCAAAATATTAACATAAATCTCTTCATAGCTACATAATAATTTGATTACTTGAATTTCTCCCAATCAAGATTGAAAGAATCGTTGTTTTGTGAAAGCCATATAAGGTATTGTCGGTCTGTTTTGCAAACCTCCTCGATAGACTTTCCTTTATATTTCCCGAAGCTCATTATATCATTAGGACCAAGTGTTGGTCTATTCTCCATATGATATTCCAATACCTTATCGACATCGGTATATAAGTGTTGGGAATCTATAATCGCCCATTTGACATACTGCCAATCCTTAATGATGACCTCTTTCAAAGTCATATCCTTATATTTACCAAAGCCAATCTTGTCATCAAGACCGAGAACCTTAACAGATTCTGTTGTCTTCTCACCTATGATGTCCAACAACATCCATGAGCCACATCCACAACATGGTATTGGTTGCGGTTCGGTATCATCCTTTGTACACCAACTGTGTTCAGGGTCATTCTCGTAGGCATCAGCTCTTTCTCCATTACGATAATAAAAGCCGAATACATTTCCAAACTTACCGCCTCTCCCATGTGGTTCGACTCGTACCACCTCTACATATTGATTACGATACCAGTCTGAAACTCTTCCATCAGGAAATCTTTGGGCAGTAAATGGCAATGCTCTACCTATGTTGTAGTAAATCTCCGTCAGATTTTGATGTGGATATTTGCAATTTACCGCATCAATCAGCGTTTTCTTTTCTTCTTCAGTCATATTCTTTATTTGTTATTTTAGAATAGTAACATCTATCATCTTGTCTGCGGAAAGACTTTGTCAAGTTCTTTTTTGATGGCTTTATAAGCTAATTTTTGGTCTTGTGAAATAGACCAACCTATACCACTGGATTTTATAACTGCGATACTTTGATTTGTATCATAGTCATAAAAACTTATTGAAATATAAGTATGTCCACCATCCCATTTCTCTGTTTTTACATTTATTTTGGGGGATGCAACTTTTTCACCAAAAGCTATAAGCGTTTTCGCCTTTTCTGCAGACACCACCTGTAACTTTTCTGAAATTTCATTCTGAACCATCATCAACATATCTGCTAATTCAGCATCCCCCTCATCACCAGTTCCAAATACAACATACTTATATTTTGATATGTCTGTTCCACTTAATACTGTAGTTGTACTCTTGGAAGAAGCACACGACACAAAAACAGAGACGATGGCTATCAACATAAAATAGGAAAAGTACTTTTTCATAAATTGCAAATTATTATAAATCCTCACCGTTAGCATGATTGTATTCATTGTCATAGAACATTGTTATATAGTATTCTCCATAACTTTCACAAATTCTAAACCATACAGGTTTCATAAACATCATTTCCATGCCTATTTTTATTGCTGTATTTTGAATTTCCTTCGTTATTTCTTCTGACGGATTTTTTAATTCAGCCTCTGTGTATTTGCTTAACAACTCATTACGTACTTTCTTTTGTAAAGCCAAAGTGTCGACTTTCTCCATATTGGGAACTTGATAAAACAAAGCATCATAGTTCTTTTTGTTAACAGTCATTTCATACGAAATGTTTTCCTCATCAGACAAAGTGTATTTATCAAGCGAAGTGTACCGTTTGTTATTTTCAAATTGGCTCACAAGCTTATTGAAACGAATCTTTATATTCGCCTCATTTTGAGTGTTTGCATCACACAGCATGATTCTATACACTTTATTGTTGTTTGTTGCTATGTAAACATGAACATCAGTTCCATTGAATTCTCCTTCCAAGAACTCATTTGCACCTACTTTCTTTGGCACAAAACCTTTACTTACCAGTTTTTGTTTCATCTCAGATTTAAAACCATCTACTGGTATACCCAAAAATGTTGTCACGTCATTTTGCGCAGACATACTTATAGCCATAATAGCCATAATGTAAAATAAAAATATTCTTTTCATTGTTTCTTTTTTTATCTTGGTCCTAAAAACTTATCACCATTTAAATGAATCATATGGTCAGGCATATCTGCAATCCAAACCTCAGTCTCCCACGCTAATTGTTCTGAAAACTTCTTGAATGTTGCAAAATCAAGAAAAGCAGTAACGTAGATTTTTCCTGCGGAAACATTCTTAGTCATAGATTCAATTTCGATTATTCTCTTGGGATCCATTGGGCCAACTGAAGTAACAGATTCGACAAAATATATCCAGTTTTTATCCTCGCGGTATAAAACGACATCGGGCATTTTATCATGCAATGTTATCTCAAATCCCAACTGGGACAATTTGGCGATATTCTTTACCATATCCTTTTGAATTGTATCACCTACGTACAAACACTCTGAACTTGGTGCAAATCTTGGTGCAAATTCTTCTATGATAGCCTTTTGTAGTTTATTATGCTTGCCTGGGCTAAAAGTGAAATCTTGATTATTTATACGCACAGGCATTTTTTGCATTTTCTTTTTTGATGCATATATATCAGAAAGACTATCATGCTTTGAAACAAATTGGACGAGAAAAGGATTTGCCTCACACACAACACCTTCATCTTCATTCATGTTTTGGATGACACGCAAGAATTCATTTGTAATACGATAACGATAATTTGGACTATTAGTAGCTTTACCATTATCTTCTATTAGGGCTGCTGTTCTAAAAGCATGCATTGCCTGTTTGCGAAATGTCTCACGGGAATTTTCTGCATAAATCACTCCATAATGTTCACCAATAAAGGCTATTATATCATGAATTCTAATCCAATCATTAGATGCTTGACGGCAAGGTGTATCTTTTGTTAGTTTAGCCATTGCCAACAACGCTAAGCAACAAAGAGTACTTTGCTGCTTGGGAGGCATTCCGACTTCCTCCAGTAAATATTTTGCTAATTCTAATTTATCCATTTATTTAATATTTTGTTACAATTAGCTACAGACAACTCATGATGCATCAGTTCTTTTCCCATTTCTTCTATAACCTGCCGTTCTGGTATTGGCATCTGATTGATTTCGGTGGAATTAACCTGTGTCGAACCATTAAGTATTCTATAGTAACAATCGTATAATGTTGAGTTTAATAACACATATAGTCCATATGTAACACAAGGAGAATCACATTTAATGAAATTCACTTTATTTTGTGTACTAATATATTTAAACTTGTCATATTTCTTTTTCAAATATATGCCACATTGCAGTCTACGTGGTTCTTCTTTTGATGTAAATCTCTTTACTATCAGAAAATCACCATTCTCTTGTAGATATGACTTCTTATCTGTTTTTATAACTTCACCATCTTTGCCTAATGGCCACACGACTTTACCATCTTTTATATGCTGAGAATACAATAATGGATAAGCACCATCTTCAATTTCATTTCGTAGTACCTCTCTTGTACGAAAATCTACGATAATGCCTGTCTGCATTTTCAGATTTATTTCTGGTAGTGTCTTATGAAAATGGTTGATAGTATGAAGAATATCTGCATCTTCCTTATTGGTTACAAGATACACAAAGCGGTTCTTTGCCACAACAGTTTCATACGGAGCGCAAAAACTTCGTATGTCATTAAACTCTGATGTGGAAGAACTTGTAATGCTTATACTATGTGGAGCAATTGATGTTTTCTTTACCTTTATTATCATTGTTTCTTGCAAAACAGATTCTCCTTTAAACACTTTATCTCGACTTTCGAATAAATGAATGTCTGTTATTACACAATTGTCAAACAGATATTCTCGAAATTTTCTAAAATATGCCCCAGATGTCCACGAACGTGGTATTATATATACAAGTTCTTGCTCTTTTTTTAAGTTGTGTACCCCCATTGCCCAAAAAAGGAAATACAAGTTCGGTGCACCATAGCAAACTTCCGGCATAGCTAATGCTTCAGCAGCATCTTTGGCTATTTTCATATAAGGAGGATTGCCTATAATATAATCATATTGATAATCTTCATTATTAAAGGATGTGGAATTGGAGAAATTTTGTGATGTTACATAGTTCTCTCTTTTTATTGTATAAGATACGTTGTGCAACTTGTTACATAGTGCCATATTCTCCTCTAAAAGAGGCATGACTAGTTCATCTGTTTCATAGCATGTAACATATATTTTCCCCATATATCCAAGTTCATATAATTTTTGGACAACAGCTGCAGCAAGAATTCCTGTTCCTGCTCCTGCATCTAAAATCTCAATTTTCTGTTTTGAGAGGTCAAAACAGAAAAGAGAAGCCATAAACTTAGCTGTGGTCGAATTCGTAAAGAATTGACCATACTTCTTACGCTTTGCCTTAGGGACAGAAGCGATAAAACGTTCTGTATTTTCTATTACTTCATTTAGCATTTTACTCTTCCATTGTTTTGTCAACGATTAAGTCTTTCAGTTCAACAGATAACAATTTTGCAATTTTGTATAAAGTGTCTAAGTTTGGCTGTTGTCTATTGCAACAATATGCATTAGTTGTACTAAAACTCTTGCCAAGTTGTTCTGCAAGCCATTTTTGTGACAAATCCTTTTCGACTAAAACCGTTTTTATTCTATTCAACTTCATTTTATATATTTTGTCTGCAAAGATACAAAATAATATTCTAAATATAGCATTATATGCTATAAATATTCAACATAGAGATGAAAATCTTGTCTTTTGCAGTTTTGAAGCATCAAAAATCTTAAGATTTTCTAAAAACAAGGGGAAAATATGCTTTTTTCGGAAATTAGATTTATCTTTGCACTTGAAATCAAAGCGTTCTTTGTATATTGCAAAGTTGGGAAAGAAAAAGAATATAGCTCGTTTCTAAATCGTTAGCAGTTACATTCTTTAAAGTACTTAACTCGCTGATATTCAGTAAATAAAATATTTTGCTGTGACTCGATACATGGTAGGTGATGTGCTTCGTTATTCCGGCTTCTGCAACCCATTTCTTTATCGGACGGTTAATCCATGAAGGGTCGGGCAGTCCGGCAAAAACTAATTGTTCACCGTCTTTTCTTTCACCACATAATTGAAATGCCTGTTCGGATATGGGCATATACTCAACGCCTTTGGTCTTTTGCTGGGTGAAGTTCAAGCGGTAACCACCGTTGAATAATTCTATCTCTGACCACTTCAATTTTTGGATGTCACAATGACGAAGCCCGGTAAGTGCTGAAAAGAGGGCGGCACGTTTCAATAGCGGGTCGCATGGAGTTTGAGCCAAACGGTTCAGTTCTTCAATGGTCAGGTATTCCCTACGGCTTTCTTGACCTTGAATACCCTTGACCTTTGCCCCAATATCAACCGTCAGATAGCCGTCAATAAAAGCCTGCTTTAATGCGGCCTTGAATATGGAAAAATAAGTGGATGCTGTATTTTGCGAAATGACACCTTTCTTTCCACCTCCCTGTGGCGCGTTCAATAGGAACATACGGAATGATTCTATCAGCTTCAAGTCTATCTGCGAGAAAAGGATGGTGTCGCCTTTTGCAAAGATTTTCAATAGTTCATGCACGCGCTTCCAGTTGATGATAATGGAATCGGAGCTATGAGCGTGACGCAACCGCTGCACATGGTTGAAGTATTCAATGAAGTTGCAACGTGAACGCTCCAACTGCTCTGCCTGTTCCGCATCGGTTTCTGAATAAAGCGAGGCATTATCGTATTCCTTTTGGCGCAGGCTCCTCACTTTGTCGGCATAGATACACGATTCTTGGTCTAACTGTGATTTGCATTGAATGATACCGTTCAAATCACGCTTAGGCTTATAAGTGGTCTTGCCGTCCTTGTCAGTTCGGGCGTTCCGCGATTTATCCCAAATGGGAGTAGTGATGGTACGGTTCAGATATTCACGCACTCTTTGGGGAGCGGATTTGTCTGCTTGGAAAACCGGATAGGCTTCCACATACAGATACCATTCCTCGCGGTATTCCGACTTGCGGAGTTTTACCGAAACTCGTGTATTGGCCAACGCTTTCTTCATCGCTTCATTCCTTTATATAGGTTATCAATTTCTTTCTTGGGGACATAAACGAAGTTTCCTATCTGCCGGGTAGGGATAGAGAATTTGCGGATGTGTAGATAGACCGTACTGTCCTCTAAATGGAATTTCTTGGATATTTCACCGATAGTATAACAGTCCTTAGGCTCCAAACTATACAGCTTGGCAACAGGCGTTGTTTTTGTCAGAGCTTTCTTCCGCAGAGGATAGAGTTTCAGCAGTTCTTCTTTGCTCACACGAATTTGATTGGTGCCAAGGTTTATATGTGAGATAGTGCCTTTATGTATCAGACGATACAGCGTATCTTTGCTGATACCGAACAGGGCATAGGCTTCCGACACCTTGATATAATCTTGGTGCTTCGGGATGGCTTTCACGATTTCATCCAATCGTTGGTTTCGCTTCTCTTCGTCTTTCCTGCGCTTATAGGCAATGTTAGAACAGCGTTTAGAACAATACCATGATTCTATGGTCTTGGCAATAAACTCCTGACCGCACACTTGGCATTTGCGCTTTATCTCGAACTTTGCTGCTGGCATAATGCTGATTTTTACTTGTTTGTATTCAACTCATTTGTACTTTGTCGCAGATTTCCTACTTTTTTATCGCGGCACAAATATGGTACAAATATACGATAAAAATCCGAGAAACAAGCAAATCAATCCGAAAATGTTAAAAACAAAATAGGGCGTAACTCATTGAGCTACACCCTACTTTTCTATCGTTAGTTATCGTTGTTTACCGATACTTATTTCACATGCTATCAACTTTCATCCAGCATTCAACCTATCAGAGGGTTCGTTCGGTAAGTCTGCCCATCTGAAGTATTCCAACCTGTCACAAGCGACCGTTTTCGGAGTATTTGCTCCTTTATCGACAAGCAGCAATAAAGACATGGTATTATATGCCATCAACGGCCGCAAAGGCTCCGGTACCGTATTTACGAAAGATAAAGCAGTCCGTACACAAGGAACTGACCCGCTTGACTACGGAAGTGAAAACGGAGAAGATCTGGTATATTCGTCTTCCGATTCGCTGTCTGAAGATGAGTTCAAGGAGCAATCACCCCGTATTGCGACTTACCTGAAAGCCGACAGACCGAACTTCAATCTGTGGGGAGAAGACAGCCAAACCGCCATATCTTTTGGCAGTGCATATTCATCAACAGATACCGATTACAGCACTTCTTTTGACGTATCGTCCTTCGGAAATGAGAAATTTGACGGCTACACACCAGAATATATTGTTTACAGCCGATATCTCACTCCCATAGAAAGGAGAAAAGTGGAAAGTTATCTGGCTGTAAAATACGGTATAACATTAAACGGATCATATCTTGACAGTGAAGGAAACCTGATATGGGACAGAGACGAATATCGGCCGTATCATAACAGAGTGGCTGCCTTTGGCCAGGATGTGAAAGGAGAACTCATGCAGCCGCTATCTTCCACTTCTTACGAAGAAGCCCCTGCCTACTCGTCATTAAAAGAGAACGACAGTTATTATCAGTCCAATTCATACAATCTCCCTTCAGCTGCGCACCTGCTGGTTATGGGACGAGAATATGGCAATACGATGCCGGATAACAGCTATGTATTCTGGGGAGACGATGATGCCCGGACATCAACCTATACCGCACCGAATGACACGCTGTGGCATATCATGAACCGCACCTGGCTAGTAAAAAGCAATATGCCGGCAAGCGCAGACAGCCTCATGACCAGATGGACCGGAAACGGACTTGACGTAACGAGCGAAGGATTCCTGGACGATATTACCCAGACAACTGCAACAGCAGGAGCATACGCCATAACCCCAGCTATGCCAACAGGAGGAGGAGCAATGGAGTTCAGATGCCCGACAACACATCCGACCTTTGATATCGGTTTTACCGCCGGTGGCAATGAATGTATCTATGGATTCAGAATCGGCAATAACGGTTCTGTATATACCATCAATAACGGGCAGGTATCTTCCGGCACTGTGGCAACCGGAGTCAGCGGAAGAATGCTTTCGATCCGTCGTGAAAACGGCTATCTGTTTCTCCGTATAGACGGCTCGGGCAGCGCCAACTACACTATGGCCGCACCTGATACTACGGGAACATCAAACGGAATAATCCGGACGCAATCGGCTGAAGTACCCCTGTCTATTATCTCTCTACGTACAGGAGGTATCGGCGATACCGGAAACCAGGCAGAGCTCAGTTATAATCTGACAGCCGGAAGTGAATTTGCCGACTACTGCCGTAAGCGCACTGTCATGCTCATAGATCCTAGCGGAGAAGGAATGTTCGATCCAGAGAACATGATAGTAGTGAGATGTTCAAAACCTGACATAGCCAGAGGAAAGACCATATTCCATAATATATTCTGGGATGCTGACGGCAGCGGCAGTGACATGTTCACCTTTGCCTATTATGATGGTCTGGATATTGAGGCGGAACCAACCCCTTCCAGCTGTGAGAACGGAGTGCCGCAGAACGACGGTTCGATAGAAATCGGGGTAAATATAGGCACCCCTGTGTATAACTATATCTTGTCGGTAGATACTGTGGCAGGAATGAAACACGGTACCACAGTAGCAAGCGGAACATTTATAGGTGACACACACCGGATTGACAGCCTTGCCCCGGGAACCTATACGCTTTCCGTCACACAAGGAGGTGGAAATGATATCTACGGCAGCGGAAATGCGCTATACACCAGCTATTCGCACGATACACATACCTATCTGTCCGGTGAAATTACATGGACAGTAGCTGAAACCAACTCCAACTATCGTGTGGGACTTGAGCCTGCTCTTACCGACGAAATCACGCAATACGGTTTTGACGTACGCGGCAACAGAGCACACATCATATACAACGGTTATACCAGCATAACACAGTATGCCACGATAAAAGAGGGTGATGTACTGAGCGTTTCGGTGGGCAGTATGCAAGTGGTTTACCGTGTGAACGGTGTGGTATTCCATCGTGAAACGGTCTGGTCACTCCGGGCATGGCGTTTCTGCATCAAATACGGAACCGGAGAAACACACATTACCAATCTTACGGTAAACGGCAAGCCGGTTGAATCATTTGCAACTTCCGGAAGCGTACAAATAGAAACGCCAAAGTCGAATACCGTAAATCTGACCGTACATGTTGGCAGCGAATGTGACGATACACTCCCTAACGGTACGGAGGAAATGAGGGAAAAACAGAACTTTGAAATCCAGAACGGCAACAATACTGGAAACACAGAGCACAACAACCTCATTGTCAATGAAAAAGGTAATGCCACACGAATTTATGATGCGGTACTGGAGCGTGACATAACGTCATCAGCAACACTGATTGTCTTTGATGCATCGGGCAGAATGATAGAAAATAAGGACATGGAAGGTGAATCCGTGAAAAATACAGAATTCAGGGTGCCTGGTCCAGGTGTCTATATCATCAAAGTCCTTACAGCAGACGGCAAAGAGTTTACAAGAAAAATTATTGTAAAATAACGACTAAAGCAACAATATTATGAGAAGATCACATATAATTGCCACGGCAGCCCTGGTACTGGCTGTCGCCGGCTTTGCCACATCACGGCATTTTTCGGACCACTCTCCTGATACTGTGTCCGGAAAAGGATATCAGCCAACGGCACCCGTTGCTGAGCAAAATGACCAGATGTCTGAAAAACATGGCAACATAACCGCAGGTTCGCCATCTTCCGACCCTGAGAAATCCGAAACTCCAGCATCAACTCCAATGCTGGTAATAACCTCGGAGCAAAGTATAGGCCATATAGGAATACCGGAAGGAAAAGCTTCGGACAATCCTGAGGACAACCTCTTTGAAATAGAACTGGCTGAAAATATAGCAGGCAACAAACGGGTATGGCTGGCATACGACCTGTATGGTATCAGCTCCGGGAACGGCGTAAGCAAGAGTATCAATGACCGGCCCGCTACAGGCGGTTACCATGCTGTTGTAAACAAAGGCTGGACTACAGTCCGCGAAGAAATCAATCCTTCATGGTTACATAAAGGCACCAACCGCATTCTGTTCACTGCCGTGGAAGGAATGCCCGCATATTCCGTACGCAATTTGCGAATAGAAACAGCAGATGGAAATGATGAGAGCATATCTCTTGCGCTTATGCCTATAGCCTATGAGGGAAAAACATATATCCACGGTTTTACAGGCAAAGGCATCCATACCGTGAAAGCCGGAAGCGAACCGCTTAATCTGACCGACGGTGAATTTGAAGGAATGGTCAGCGCCAAATCTGGAAAGGTAACCATCACAGCGTCGAAAGCCGACGGAAGCATAGCTACCAGAACATTTGCAGTAAGCGACAGAGGGAAAGCCGATTTCAGCCGTAAATATACTGCATATACATCAAGACCTGTAGCCAAGCTTTTCAACAAGGAAACCGCAGACAGCATCAGCATCAGCGGAGGAAAGCTGGTTGTAGGAAAAGATATATTATTGGGTGACAGAAGACTGTCGGTCAACTCATTGCGTGACATAGATGTACCGGCTCTGGACTTCGGCATGACAAATGTCACTGCTGAAAGCGAAGGCTACCGTTTCCTGCCTCATGGTGACCATTTCGCAGGAGAAGGCGCTACGGTAAAACTGAAATACGACCGGACAAGAATACCTAGCGGATATACCGAAGATGATATCAGAACCTACTATTTTGATACCGATACCCGTCACTGGGTAGCTCTGGAAAGAGTGGAAGTAGATAAGGAAGCTGCCTGTGTGATATCAAGGACAACCCACTTCACGGACATGATAAACGGTGTCATCCAGGCACCAGAGTCTCCGGAGACCGAAGGGTTTGCCCCTACGATGATGAACGACATCAAGGCGGCTGATCCGATTTCGAAAATCAACGTGATAGCACCTCCGGCAGCCAACAACCGGGGAACCGCCAACCTGCAGTATGCCTTTGAGATGCCTCCTGCCCGAAACGGCATGACACCTTCGCTCGGCATCCAGTACAGCAGCGAGGGCGGCAGCGGCTGGCTGGGAGAAGGCTGGAACATGCCGGTACCGTCCATCACACTGGACACACGCTGGGGTGTACCACGCTACGACACGGAAAAGGAAACGGAGACCTACCTGCTGTCGGGAGCCATGCTCTCCACCATGGATGACAACGGAACCATGGGTGTGGCCCACCGCGGCGAAAAGATGAGCCGAAAGGCCGACCGGCAGTTCTATACCCGACAGGGCGGCGACTTCGCCCGTATCATCCGCAAGGGAAACTCGCCAACGGAGTACTACTGGGAAGTGACCGACAAACAGGGAGTGAAATACACCTATGGAGGCGAGGGTGCCGTGCTGAAAGGCACTATAACGGACGCTACCGGCGCAACCCGGGAAGTGATTTCCGAATGGAAACTTGCACGTGTGGAAGAAACCCACGGTGACTATATAGAATATGTATATGAAACGGCCGACGAGGATGTACGCGGAGGCCTGAAGGCAAAGGCCATCTACCTGAAAGAAGTACATGCCGGTAACGCCGGACAGGAACCGCATACGGTTGTCGTATTTGAGGGAAACAAAGTAAAACAACTGAAATCGAACAATGCACGTTACGGATTCCTTACCTCGTCCAACCGCCTGCTGGAGAAAGTCACTGTAAACTTCCTCGGAGAGGAACTGAGAAGCTATGCCTTCACCTACAAGGATGGTGCCTTCTTCAAGGAGGTTCTGGAAAGCGTGAGGCAGTTTGACTCCGACAATCAGGAAGTAGCCTTCCAGACATTTGACTATTATGACGACGTACAGTCAGGCAACGGCTATGTACCGTTCCAAAGCAGCAGCGAGACATGGAACCTCCATGACGACGGTCTGGATGCAGGATTCATCAATCCATTACAGGGGACTGGCAGATTCAGTGACAAACCGACCGCTCTTGGCGGTACAACCGGCACATCAACAAATGTATCTTTCTATGCGGGTGTAGGTGTAATTGATGGAAGTCCATGGAAAGGAAATACTGTAGGAGGATCCTATAGCCACTCGACAGACAACAGCAAGGGACTGTCCACATTCGTCGACCTTAATGGTGACGGACTTCCCGACAAAGTGTACCGCCAAGGAGGTGCCCTATATTACAGACCACAGTTAAGAGAAAATGACAATGGCAACATTGTTTATGGGAGTCCTATCAAAATAAACGGTATTTCAAGTTTCTCCACAACGAAAAGTTCAACCAATACCGGTGGAGCCAAGGCTACAGTAGGATGGATGGCCCTAACTGCCGAAGTTGGAACAGATGTGGTAAAAACAAAGACACGAACAACTGAGTATTTCAGCGATATAAACGGAGACGGACTTATCGATCTCGTATCCAATGGAAAAGTATATTTCAACCATATTGAATTTGACTCAGAAGGTAATGCGATACCGACATTCACTGAAAGCAGTGCCGATACACCAAGTCCAATCATCTATAGCGGAGAGATAGACGCTTCTGTCATAACCATAAGTCCAGAGGAACAAGAAGAAGCCATAGCAGCTTCTCCAATGCAAGACATTGTGAGGGTCTGGAAGGCTCCTAAAGCCGGAACCGTAAACATATCCGGAACCGTAAAACTAATTAGCCCTACAGGAGACTATGATACAGATGCCTATTCAAAAGCTGACGGTGTACGAGTAGCCATTCAAAAAGGTGGAACAGAATACTGGAACAAAGCTATAGCAAAAGGTGATGTAACCGCATACGAGGCTTCTGTTGCCAATCTGTCTGTTCAAAAAGGTGATCGGATTTACTTCCGTGTGCAATCCGGAAATGAAGAGACAAGCAACGGTGCTTTTGACAATGTAGAATGGTCTCCAACCATCACCTATTCCGGAACAGCCGAGATACTCCCCAATGGTTACTCCACAACCGTCTATAAACCAGAAGAAGGAGCGATATATGATGTCAATACACTGACACAACTTGACGGAGGCCCGGCATTCACTCTGAAAGGGACATTTTCGAAACCAATCACCACTGATGATGTGATTCTTAGCATAATAGGTTCGAATGATCCTAAAGATGCCAATGGTAACGACAATCCCAATTATATTGAAAAGGAAATTTACACTAAGACGTATGCTGCAGCAGAAACAGCAGACAATGCTGTTCTTGAAGCGAATATTACCAATGCTGACAAGCTGACAAACTTCCAGTTCAGAATCACATCCATGTCCAACGTGGAATGGACAAAAATCAAATGGGCCCCTACAATTACTTATACAGATACGGCTAATGTAGAGAGAACCACTTCGGTACCAGTGAATTATAATCCTTTTGCAGAAATGATTTCAGAAGGTGAAGTTTATACGCTTAGTGCAGAGGATACAGCACTTGTAGTTGTTCCCCGTATTTCCTTGCCTACCGACTTTAATGGAGACATCACGCTCACAGTTAAATCAGCAGACCAATTATGGGGTAAAAAAGTGTTTACTGTAACTAACGGTATAGTAGAAACCGACTCATTAAAACTTGGTCAAATAGAAACAGAAAAAGTATGGTTTGAGTTCAGCTATTCAGGAAGCATGAGCAATGTAGCTCCCGAATACTCACGAGTCCGTTTGTTAAGAGGTCTTGTGACAGACAGTATTAATGCCGGCTTCTATGCCAAGAGCGAAAATGAAGGATTCGGAATGCTGTACCGTGGATGGGGAGGATTTGTCTATAATGCTTCCGAAGGACGCTTTAACAAACCTATTGACGAATCACTGTTAAAACTTCCAGAAAGTGAAGATGATAAAATTGATCCGCTTACCATGGCATTCACTCCTATCGGTACAGATCAGACTACAATAGACCGCTGGGTAGGACAGCGACAGGAAATATATCTAACCGCATACGAAGCTGGAACTGCACGCCTTGGCGATCAGGATGTAATCATTACCAATCCTTTGGAAAACAACGTGAATATAGCCGGGTTGTCAGGAGAATGTCTGCAAGGTACCGGTGCGGCAGCTGTAACACAAGTGGTATCCAACAAAAGTAACGTAGTACAAAGTGGAGCTTTAGGTATCACTCACAATGACGCTAACGGAAATGCAACTACAGAAGTGACCATGATGGACATGAATGGCGACGGATATCCAGACATTGTGGCCGGAGGAACCATTCAGTACACCAATACTTTGGGTGGACTCAGTGGAGAAAAACTAGGAGGAATAGGAACTATTACTACCGATAATGAATCCGATGCCTGGGGCTACGGAGGAAATCCTGTTGCGTCTGTATCAAATATCGCCAATACAATAAAATATGGGAAAAACGCCATGGATATGGCTATGACATCATGGCAAGCACAATTCTCCATTTCCGGCAGCGCACCAAAGAACACTGACGAAGCAGTGGAGACATTTATTGATATCAACGGCGACGGACTGCCAGACAAAATACTGTCCGACAAGAAAGTGCGCCTGAACTACGGCTATTCATTCTCTGACCCTATAGATTGGGGACTTGACCGCATACAAGGCGGTTCCAGCCGCTCATTCGATGCAGGGGCTAGTGGCGGCACCGGTGGTGGAATAGGTGGAACATATGAAAACACATCTATCAACAAGGCTTCCGGCAGTTTCATGGCCGGTTTCGGTCTCGTTACTTCCGAGAGTGCCGAAGAGTTCAACCTTATGGATATCAACGGCGACGGTCTGCCAGACAAAGTATGGAAAAATGAGGGAAGTGTTACAGTTGCTCTAAATACCGGAAACGGATTCGGCGAACAAATGACATGGAACGGTGTGACTTCATTGAACGAGTCGGCTTCGACTTCTGAATCCGTAAACGCGGCTTTTACTGTCTCTATCAACATTCCGATAATAAGCATCAAGATATCCACCAATCCAGGCGGATCAACCGGTCATAGCATAAGCAGACCCAGATATGCCCTACAGGATGTGGACGGCGACGGATACCTCGACATCGTGGAATCTGACAAGGAAAGCGAACTGAAGGTGACCCGTTCGGCTATCGGGCGCACGAACATGCTGAAGTCGGTAGTGAATTCACTGGGAGGAACCTTTACCCTCGACTATGAACATACAGACCCGACCTACGGACTGCCGGGCGGTAAATGGGTAATGTCGGAACTGACAGTGGACGACGGTATCCGCGATGACGGACCGGCAATGACCACCGCATTCGAATACCGCAATGGTCGGCGTGACCGCCATGAACGTGAGTTCCTCGGATTCGGTGAGGTAATAACCAAAAACCTCGACACGGAACAGGGCAATGCGCTGTACCGTCAGGCCGTGGAAGAATACGACGTGGCCAATTATTATGTACAGGGCAACCTGACCAACACCTCCGTGCAGGATGCAGCAGGCAACAAGTACACCGAAACCAAGAACGAATATGACGGCTACTATCTGACAGCCAACGGTGACAACTACACCTTTACGGCACAGAGCAACCTGTGCAGCGACCGTGCATCGGCGTTCGTACCGCTGCGCTACACGGCCAACCTGCAATATGAAGGTACGGCTGACGGCATGATCACTTCGGAAGCATGGAACGAATACTACCTGACCGGCCACCACGGCGAGCTGAAATCGTACAAGTACAGTGACAAAGGCACACTCGGTGAGGACGGGAACGGCAGCTTCGACTACCAGACTGCCATCCAGTACACCTCCAACAGTGCCAAGAACATCCTCGGCCTGCCCGTGAACGTGACCGTAACCGGCGGAGACGGAACGGTATATCACAATGTATCGGCCACCTATAACACGAACTATCCGAACCACCTGACGCAGATAACGCAGCAACTGGGGAACGGAACAGCCGTGACCGACTACAAATATGACGCCTACGGAAACATCACGCAGAAGACCCTGCCGGAGAACGCCGAAGGACAGCGCATGTGGTACAAGTACCGCTATGAGCCGGAAATGAACATGTACGTGGAACGCGTAGAGGATGCGTTCGGCTACCGAAGCGAAGCGGGCAACTTCGACTACCGCTACGGTATCGCCCTGGAACGCCGCGACCTGAACAATTTCTATTACGAAACCGACATCGACAATCTGGGCCGTATTACCGGCGTGCGCGGACCAAACGAACTGGCCACAGGCGTACCTTATATCATCGCATTTGAATACCAGCCCAAAGCCACCTTCAATGAAAACGGCATCACTGCCCCGGCATACGCTGTGACGAAGCACTATGACATACAGCATCCGGAAGACGACATAGAAACAGTGACATTCGTTGACGGATTCGGACGCCCGGTACAAGTGAAGAAGGACGGCACAGTGACCGACGTGGCGAACGGCAGCGCATCAAGCGCCGAGAACGTGATGATAGTAAGCGGACGGAACGTGTATGACGCATTCGGACGCGTGGCGAAGACCTACTATCCGACCACGGAGCCACTTGGAAACAAAGCTGCCTTCAACAAAGCCTTTGACAACGTGAACCCGACTATCACAGCCTATGACGTACTCGACCGTGCCATCAAGGTAACTCTGCCTGACAATGCAGAGACTGAGACCACATACAGCCTGGAAAGAAGCAGTCATGCACTGGTGACAAGCGTGAAAGACGCACTGAACAATGTGCAGACCACCCATACGAATGGTAGCGGAAAGACGCTGAAGAGCATACAGGAAAGCGGTCCGGACGGAGACATAGTTACCACATTCGAATACGACGGCATCCAGCGACTTGTACGTGTAACAGATGCGGACGGCAACATGACGACCTCGACGTATGACATGGGCGACCGCCGCACGGAGGTGAACCATCCGGCCAGCGGAAAGACCACGTTCACCTACGATGCACTGGGCAACGTGACAAGCAAGCAGACAGCCAACCTCGCAGGCGAAGGAAAATCAATTACCTATGACTATGACTACAACCGACTGACAGGCATCAACTATCCCGACCATCCAGAGAACAACGTGAAATACTACTACGGCGGACGCAACGCCTCACAGAACCGCATAGGACGACTGATGCTGCGTGAGGACGGAACAGGTGCCATAGAATACTTCTACGGCAAGATGGGCGAAGTGACCAAGACCCGACGCACGATGATCGTGCCTAACCAGGCCATCGCCACCTACGTGACCCAGTGGACCTACGACAGCCACAACCGACTGCTGGAGATGATCTACCCGGACGAAGAGAAAGTGACCTACACGTATGACCTGGGCGGACAGCTTACGAACGTACACGGATACAAGTCGTACGGATATGACTATGTGAACCGCATAGGATATGACAAATTCGGCCAGCGCACGTACATGAAGTACTGCAACGGAGCGGAGACATTCTACACCTACGACCCGCAGCGGCGCAGACTGCAGAACCTGAAAGTGAATGCCGGAGGAAATACCATTATGGACAACGCCTACACGTATGACGCAGTGAGCAACGTGCTGAGCGTGGCAAACGGAGCAGCCCTGCCACAGAGCGGCAAGGCCGGCGGACAGATGAGCCACAGCTACACCTACGACGCACTATATCGTCTGACAGGCGCAACTGGAACCTACACGGGTGCAGACAGCAAGACGGCAAGCTACACACTGGCAATGGGCTACGACAACATGCACCGCATCACCTCGAAGAGCCAGCACCTGACACAGGGCAACCTGCAGTTTGACGGCACACTGAACGTGGGCTATGACTTGACATACACCTACGGGCAAGAAGATGGGAAGAAATTCCAGCTTGACAACGTCAGTGACGTGAACTACCGCACGGAAGCCACTCCGGACGAGAACCAGAAGACACGCAACAGCCACGCCTACGAGTATGACGCGAACGGAAACCTCGTTTACGTCAACACGGGACGCACGAAGAAAGATGGAACAACAAACGAGAAAGCCCATGAGCGCAAGCTGAAATGGGACGAGGAGAACCGTCTGCTGGCCTCTGACGACGACGGATTCGTGACCAACTACTGGTATGACGCTGACGGAGAGCGCACAGTGAAGACCAGCGGCGAGAGCGAGCAGGTATATGTGAACTCAGAGTTTGCCGGCGGACGTACCAACACCGCCAAGTTCTCACTCTACGTGAGTCCTTATCTCGTAGCCAATCAGGGCGGACGCTACACCAAGCATATCTATATAGGCAGTCAGCGCATTGTATCCAAGATAGGTGACTTCGCATCCTATGGCTCGGACCCGAGACGCATACAATATGCAGGAAGCGAGGCAGATGCCATATCTGTGGACTATGCCGGAAAATATTCGGCACAACAGGAGGCAATCAAAGAAAATTATGCTACCTTTGAGGTGCCGTACAACGGAACGGACAACAACGACTATGTAAACGGCGAGGGATTCTGCTGTAACGACGGCTCGATGGAAGCAGCCCAGACTCGTGCCATGGCAAAGGCACTGGAGGACAACTTCCAGGAAGGCGACGCCTACGAGAACCTGCAGTTCTACTACCATCCCGACCATCTGGGTAGCAGCAGCTACATCACCAATCTGGACGGAGAGGTGGTACAGCATGTAGAGTACGTGCCGTTCGGCGAAGTGTTCATTGAAGAGCGGAACAACATCTGGAACACGCCTTATCTCTTCAACGCGAAGGAATTTGATGAGGAGACGGGACTGTATTACTATGGTGCGAGGTACTATGACCCGAGACTGAGTTTGTGGATGAGCGTAGACCCTATCTCTAATTATGACCCACTGAATAGTGAGAATTTTTTAGATGGCCAGCATAATGGAGGTATATATAATTATGCAAATCTAAATCCTTATGTATATTGTTATAATAGAAGTACTGTCTATGTAGATCCTAATGGGAAACAAGGTCTTAGTGGTGTAATCTTTGGAGGATTGATTGGAGGATTCACAGAGTATGCTTCTATAGTCGGTTCTCAGATGTTATTTGAAAATATGACCTTTAAGGAAGCAAACAAAGATTTAGAATGGCGTGATGTGGCAAACATTACAATAAGTGCTGGATTAGGAGCTGCTTCAGGCTTTATTGACAATGGCATATCAAGAATGACCAATTGGATAGCAAAACCTACAAATAGAAAAATCGTAACGAAACTTCTTGAAAATGGCTTAGATATGGTGGAGAATGCCCTAAGTCAATATATAGAAACTGGAAAAATAAGTATCTCATCTATGTTAGTAGGAGTGCTAACAGAGGTCGGCATGGGTAAGTTAATTGGTGAAAAATATGTAAAGAAAGCCTTAGGAGAAGCTACAGATGCTGTAAGTGCTGCTGAAAAAAGGTTAGCGGACTTAAGCAAGAGAAGGCATCCTAATGCAAAGTTGATACATAAGGCCCAAGAAGATCTTAACAGTGCAAAGCAGTTTTACGGAATAATTAAAGGGTTAGATATTGGAAATGAAACTGCAAAGAAAACAGTTTCAAAAGGCGCTTCTGAAAGAGTTGAATAACAAAATAAATCACGACATCTTTATTGGATGTCGTGATTTACTCAAAAAACAAGGAAATGAAACGTGTTACAAATAAGGAACTTATAAGTATCATATTGATAAATATTGGCATATTAGCATGGGCTGTATATGGTTGGCTTTTATACAACCGTAGACAAACCATAATCAATAGTGAGGAACCAATACAAAATTATTCGGTACTGGAAGTTCATTGCCGTCGTAGATCTTCATCATCCATAGTCATAGAGTTCAATGGAAAACAATATTATGTAGCAGTTGACAGAGATAAATGCATACAGTTTGATCCACAAAAAATAAAACTCTTTTATGACAAAGAAAGAGATGAAGTTTATGAAGAAAGTGGACTGGTGGTAAGAAATTTAGTAGTTGCTTTCATTATATATTTATGCTCGTGTATATGGTTGTTTACAGTAATAAGAAAAAGACTTAGTAGTAGTTGATTATATATTAGGCTGTAACAACTTCAACTATGAGACTGGCATCGACAAACTCAATTTATGACGTGGCCGATGGCGTTCGAAAGAGAATTATCCGGCCAGTGGAAGTACAACGTTTACCCACAATTCTATCGTCTGACAGGCGCAACCGGAACCTACACGGATGCAGACAGCAAGATGGCAAGCTACACACTGGCAATGGGTTACGACAACATGCACCGCATCACCTTGAAGAGCCAGTACCTGACGCAGGGCAACATGCTGTTTGACGGCACACTGAACGTGGGCTATGACCTGACGTACACCTACGGACAAGAAGATGGAAAGAAATTCCAGCTTGACAACGTCAGTGACGTGAACTACCGCACGGAAGCCCCTCCGGACGAGAACCAGAAGACCCGCAACAGCCATGCCTACGAGTATGACGCGAACGGGAACCTTGTTTACGTCAACACCGGAGAAGTTTCAATAGCTTATAGAACTAATTAATAAAAGTTTGATAAGGAATTAGTTCGTTATATTCTCTGTACATAAAGGGGTCACCAAACTCTCCAGTTCTATCATAGAAAGAAAACTTTTTTTCAGTCAATTTGTCTATATCCCAATAATGATTACCTCCGAAATATATAGTACTGAAACTAGGGTCTCCAAAAGTCCATCTTCCATTATATTCAGATTTTTTTTCTTCTCCATTTTGATTTGTTACTATATCAGTTCTCTTATAAATTCCGTTTCGGTTAAAATTGTATGTCGTTTGTCCTATTTCATCGTTCTCTGTTTTATATGTACTTGTAGACCAAGTGATGTCACAAATAAGTGAGATAACACTTTCTTCTTCGTAAGAATAATATCCATTTCTTTCAATGCAGCTTATAAAAAGAAATGAGAACAGTATGATTAAGATTTTTGCTTTCATTGCTATAAAAAATTGAATTCCATGCAAATATACGAAAAAAAAATGTATATTTGTGGAAAATACAATTCATTAACCAAAAACGGAGGTAATATGAAAAAAATTAGTTCAATCGCATTGGGAGTTCTTGCAACTCTTGCAGTATGTTCATGTAGTGATAATGAGGTTATGGAACCTGTTGTTAGTAACACTCAGACTGACATGGAAGTCATTTCCCGATTTGTTGATGTAAATGAAACAACAAACGAGTATTACATTAACGAGAACAAGAAAACAAGAGCCTTATCTTACGTTACAGGTTCGGATTGGCAAGATTTAGAAAAAGTTAGTCCGTTAAGTCTTGAAAAGTATGAGTCCGAATTGAAAGTGTTAAATGCACAAGTAGCAGAGGCCATCGCAAATCCTAATACAGCCTACATGGTATTCTCAGTAAATGGAAAGACATTGGTTAAGAAAGTAAAAGAAGATGCCGGGTTTGACTTTTCTGTAGCGAATGGTGTAACTGCGCAAACTAGAGCTATTTATCCAACCCTTAATATATTCGGAGGATCTCCTGACGCATCCACTGGAGTTTTTTATGATTCAAGTAGAACATTAATAATGGATGTTGCTGTTAATAACAGCATTACATTCAATTATTATTTCTTTGAAGTATTAAATCCAAACGCAAAACCTAGTCCGGACGATAATATATTAACACCTGAAAGTGTAGCGTTCAGTGGAACGGGGCCGTTATGGAACACAAGATTTACTTGGACTTCATATTGGGATGCAAATGTTCCAAATAAAGGATTTAAATGGGAATTTAAGGGAAAAGGGACAACTCCTTCTTCTGGTTATATAGCACAATGTACTTTTAGTAAGTGATTAACTTATTTATATTATTTGTGGGAGAGTCTATGTGCTCTCCCTTTTTTGTGCTTAACATATTGCTCAGTAATATTAGATTCAATATACTTTCCTCTTTTTTATTAGAAATAAGAGTGTGTCTTTCTTAGACTTCGCATCATAGCGTTCTAACTAGAGTCACAATATTATGCTGGGAACAATACACATTAGTTTGCAGCCATAATCTAAACAGCGGGTCTGCAATGTTATATATACCTCCCCGCTGGATTTTGGATGTCTTATCTATAATTTTCCGGTCAGCCTTCAGTTTGAAATACGGGAATATCTTCCCGTTGTCTTGACCTGTCATCTGGCGAATTTCCTGCAGACTGACTCCATCTTCAGCCCTTGCTATAGCCGAAAAAATCCTTTGAATCTGCACTACATAGCTCACATACTTTGCCTGATAATAGAAAGAGAAATAATCTATGAGAAGCATGATATCCGTTTCCAGACTTGCTGAATCTTCAATAATCTTTGCGGCTATCTGTACAGAACGGGGTGTCTTTGGCAAATAAGACATCAGATTTTCCAAACGTGCCATATCCGTCTCATGCCCTACGAACATACTGTAATCAGTAACGGCAAGCGGCCGTATATAAGAAATCTTCAATCCTTCGAAGAAAGCAGACTCATAATCGGTGAATGCCGGCAGCACCTTGTCGGATGTCGCTATCAGAATGGGCGTACCGGCTTTATTGAGCTTCCCCCCTCAAATTATACTGCCTGGTATTATCAGTCCTCTCGAAATAGTACTGGATATTGTCAATCAACAGAACACTCCTACAGGAATCATCCTGCAATGAACAAAACTTCCATATATCATCGGTCGAGAAAAGTTCTTTTCCCTCAATAAATACCGGCTTAAGCTGTTTGCCACTATTCTCTATGCTGAAATACATTCTTTTGAGCAATGAGGTCTTTCCGCTCCCATCTTCACCAATAATCAAATTGGGCTGTACGATTTTATCCTTGTCCTCCTTTAACAAATAGCTGAAAGATGGACGTAAAAATATCATTGTTTATGACAACAGCCTCAATCTTTGAGGCATCCTGAACGGTCATCAAATTATTGGGCATACCTTCCCGTTTCATACCCTCCGGCTGAACAGTCTGTTTGCCCTGCGAATTTCCTTTTTCTTCCAAAGAAATCATCAGCTTCTACCGATGGCTAATCTTGTTAGATATACCCATAGTTTTTCCGCTTTATATACTTTCATCTGTAAAGAAGCGCAATCCATTTTAATAAAAATATTTTTTATAGAAAATTATTTTCATAAGCTTATTGCTATGACTGTTCATTCGTCCGGACGTGTTCAGATTTTATGAACACGGGTGAAATGGTGAACGATAGAATCTGTTTTTATCGTAGGAAGTCACTCTTTCTCTTTTTCTGCAAAATATTTGAACTCTTTTCATTCCAAAACAGAAGATTCTGTACTTTTTTTCGTATATTTGAAAAAGGGCCTAATCTGCTAAAGGAGTAGCAGAAATATGGCATCATAACCAACTCCATCTAACATGTTATGAAAAAACAACTGTCAAAATTGAATCTCCGGCCTGAAGATCTGCCGGTGAACGATCTCAACGCTAAACAGCTTGAAAAAATCAAAGGCGGACAATCATCCGTTTCGGATAATTGCGTCTGTGAATGTGTATGCTATCAGGAAGGTGACACACAGGGACAGCAGCTGAACTACTGGTCTATGTCCTGGCAATAAGCCGTCTGCTGCATACAAAAGAAATCAGAATTGTCACACTTAATCTCGGGTATCCATGAAAAAAGAGAAATACAAAAACTTTCCTCTAATCAAGACATTCGCCGCCAAAGAAGGCAACACTTATCTATATGACGGAAGGGCAAACATTTTTCTGTGCCTTTCTCCCAAAGAAAGTGACACTATTTCACGATATCTGAGTCTGAATGAGTCATCGGAAGAGGAAGCCCATGTGAATCTCTCTTCCGATGATACAGATTTCATCAAAAAACTACAGCGAAATAACGTGCTGGTTCCCGGCATACTTGACTCAAGGGTCAACACGCAAGAAGATAATATAGAAAGAATCTGGCAGCAGGCCATGAATGATGCAGTGCCCAAAAAGGTAACACTTGAGCTGACGAACGCATGTAATCTGCGTTGCAAATATTGCCCATATACCATTCATGAGGAAAACGGAAATGGCAAAGCCCATGGGACAGCCACCCTTTCGGCAGAATCCGGAAAATCTGGAATAAAGAACTATTTCAACTCGTATGTAAATATCTTTGGCAAGGTACCCTGCCAATACAGGGAATATTATCTCAAAAGGAATCCTCCCGCAATCGGCTTTTACGGAGGCGAGGCATTGTTGCAATTTGGTCTGATGAAGGAATTAAGCCGCTATGCGCGTACGCTGCCATGGGAAAAGTACGACATATCCAATGAAAAAGTGATGTTTCATATCACTACAAACGGGACACTGCTGACAGAAGAGAAACTTCACTTTCTGATACAGAACAATTTTTCGCTCACCATCAGCTATGACGGTCCCCCTGAAGAGAATGACAAGAACAGGGTATTCAAAGACGGAAAAGGAACCGGCCAAAGAATAGAGAAAGTACTCAGTATGATACGAAGAATTTCTGAACCGTATCTGTTGAACAATGTACAGATACAGGCCGTACTCGCTCCCAACTATGACCATACGGCGGTGGATAGCTATTTCAGAAACCGTACTATCGGAGAATCCATCGGCGGGGTGAAACAACTCAACTATATAGAGTTCAGTGATTACAGAAATAAACATGAGCAAGACAGACAGCTGCAGGAATTTGATATCAAAAAGAATATCCTCGAACTGCATAATGCCGGACTGAGAGGCTCCGAACTATACAAAAGCCTGGTCAGCCAGCCTCTTGTCCGCTCGTGGCTGAAATTCATCTACACTATCCTGCAAAAAACAGCCACGACACCTGCGATATACAGCAATTATTTTAACTCATGCTTTGCCGGAAGAGCCAACTATTTCGTGGACACAAGGGGAAATCTGCACTTGTGCGAGCGCACCGACTTTTCCAAACCGATAGGAAATGTTGCTGACGGCATCCACGAAAGTACTGTAAAGCAGATGTACGCAGATTATTTCCGCATAATCAACCGTGAGGAATGCCGTTCGTGCTGGGCCGGACATTTCTGTACGCTATGTATGGCCACACTGATAAAAGACGGTAAAATCATCCCTCCCAACACGCATATCTGCAACAACATCAGGGAAGCTGTATCCAGACAGATTCAGGATTTACTTTTCATCAAAGAGTACTACCCGGAAATTCTTGAATGTATGGAGGACATGTATGAACAAGCCAATGATATAACTGTGAACGGGTTCAAAGCGTTCATGAAAGAGAAAGGTATGCCATAAGCGAACCGATGGCCGTTTCCTCAAAAGTTGTTTCAAACAACTCAATAAAACGCCATTAGTCCCGAATCGACACGAACTTAACACGTCTCACCGAATCGGGACTAATAATTTATGATAAATAGCTTGCCTATTCACTCAATAATCACTATCTAATAGTGCCATTAGAGAAAAATAAGCTACAGACAAGGATGTTTGTTTTTTTACGGCTACATTATTTGTACTGAATTTATTATTTTGAAGGAAACCTATAAGCCATAGCAAAATAATAATTTCTGTTTTCTTTTTCCGCAGCTTCAGAATCAAACACCATGTTAAACTTATAATTTAAGATAGCAGATTCCAACTGTTCAATTTCATTTACAGTAAAGAAGACTTCATCCATGAATAAGAATTCTACAGACTGTACTACCCCATAGGGATTACAACATATTGAAACTATAGAAATTTTTCCCGCCAATTCACTTATCCTTTCAGTTGACAAAACCTGTTTGTATATATCATTAAAAGGAGTTATTTGCTGGGCATGAAAATGTTCTGAACTAAGTTTAGGAAGATTGCTCCTTGCTGAATTCAACCTATAGACTTTTTTATTTACAGAGTCAAACACATATGTTTTATTGTTGCATGTTTGGGTCACCGTTTGGGCATTTATGCCAAATGTTGACAATAACAATGCACTAAATATAAAGATGATATATTGTAATGTTTTCATAATCCATAATTATTATTTATATAATCAATTAATTGAGGCCTCAAAGAATATATTGTATTATGATTATATTGGCTATCTTTAATCTTAAAGTAGTCCAAAAAGTCATAATAGCCTAAATTTGAGTATTTGGTTGATAACACTTTGTCTAAGTCTGGGAAAGTATCAGAAGAACCATCAGAACATACAGCAACAATCCAACGAATATATTCATCGCTGTAAATTGGTCCCGATCCTAAATTTCCAAATCCTCCTCCATCTACTATGTAATACATCATTTCTTGAATAATTTTAGCCTCAAACTCTATATTAGGTGTACCGGTCGTTGCAACATACTGTGCAATGCCACCAGAATAAGTTCTGTCTTGCGCTGCATGGATAAACTCTTCTTGTACATAGTTTTGCTGAATTGTAGTTCCAGTTTTTAATGTAACAATATTAGTAGAGGGATTATAACTTGCCGGTGCATTGCCACTTATTGCTCCCCTTTTAATTTCACTAACAGGATTAGTTGTAGCAATTTTCTTAAAAACTGGAATATAACCATCTCCATATTTCCCTTGCAATACATCTAAGATAGAAGTTACGGTATTAGCATCTGTACTGTTCAGTGAATTAGTCGTAACAAAACTATTCAAAGGATATCTTAAATCCATAACGCTTCTCGTAACCATAGAAGCATTGTCGTCATTGTAAGATGATATAAACTCATCATTACTACACGAAGCCAATAATAAAAAGGCAAACGAAACAAATTTTAAATTAATAAATTTCATAGGCAATCATTTTTAAGGTCTTACACTACAAATATAGCTAATTTATTTATAAAAGTCATATTAAATGAGCTTTTTTATTAATGTCAAACACAACATTTATCAGAATATCAATTTCGAAAGATACAGTTTAAATTTAAAGTTGTTTTTTACCGTTCCAACCAATACCGATTTTTCAAGTAGCTTAACTATGTATAGTGCCCTCCTTCCATTAAAATAAGTTTCCTTTCCTGAACAATAATAAAGTAGAAAACAATAAATCTTTGATGGAAAAACCACAATCGATATGATAATTATAATATGATTTTTGAATATGATTTTTATTTTTAGGATAAATCTTATTAACATGATATATATTTAGTATTCAACTATTTCAAAATATAAAACCTTAGACATTTCTTTGCATCATCATATTAAAACCATATAATCATATCATAATAAAATATGAAATCATACTTAATTTTCGCCATTGTCCTAACGGTGGCATATATCATCTACTATGCCGTAATCATCGCACAGGAACTTTATGGCAAAAAAGGGGAAGAAAAGACGGAGGAAGAGGTTTTCGACTTGGATCCGTCCGAGGAGGAAAGCGTCGCAGTCACAGAAAGTGATACCGGTTTCAGCGTAGGCAGCGAGCAATATGAAACAGAAGGCAGTACAGCTACTGAAGAACAGCAAGAACCGGAAACCGCTCCCCCCACAGAAACGCCGGAAGAGAAATTGCAACGGCTGAAAGCAAAAGCCGAAGAACGGATGGAAGAAACCGAACCTTATCTGTCGGATGCATTTACGACAGAAGAAATGTACAAAGCAATGGTATCGGGAGGACACATAGACAACCGTCCGGCCTTAGCCTGGAAACCAATCAGAGACAAACTGTAAAACAATACAATGCAACTAACGAGAAAACTACTATGTATTTTATGTCTGATGCCCTATTATGCATTCGCCAAATGCGGAAGCGTAAACTACAGTTGGGGCGCCGATTCACTAGCGACAATGCACGACTATGTGGTGACAATGATGCTGTATGTCCTGTACATCTGCTACGCATTCGCCTCAGTCTTTGCTGTCGTGTCCGCGCTCCAGATTTATATCAAAATGAACACAGGTGAAGACGGTATCACAAAATCAATTACCACTCTGGTAGGCGCCTGCCTGTTCATCATCGGAGCATCAATCGTTTTTCCGGCCTTTTTCGGATACCGCATATAAAGGAACGGAATGGAAGAAATGAGACCAAAACAAACACAAGTATAAAACAAAAAAGTAAAAAAGAATGATCAAGCAAGTAAAGGGTTTTTTCAAAAGGATGACAGCATCCGCATCCATGAAAGTGCAGATGCTTTTGATTATGCTGCTGTGCGGAGCAACTTCGCTCATGGCACAGAATACGGCCGGTGATTACACGGCAGGAACAAATGCTCTGTCCACCGTAGCGGAAGAAATTGCGAAGTATGTACCAATCATGGTTAAACTGTGCTACGCCATTGCCGGTGTAGTTGCCATTGTGGGTGCTATCAGCGTCTATATCGCCATGAACAACGAGGAACAGGACGTGAAGAAGAAGATTATGATGGTAGTAGGCGCCTGCATCTTCCTGATTGCAGCAGCTCAGGCACTCCCGTTATTCTTTGGAATCACAGCCTAAAAACAGTGTAACGAAGATGAAAAGCAAAGAGACCCGTTATCCTGACTATCCGGTGTTCAAGGGATTGCAACGTCCGCTTGAACTCATGGGGATTCAGGGGCGATACATCTACTGGGCTGCAGGTACGGCAGGTGGAGCCATTGTAGGCTTCATCGCCGCCTACTGCCTGCTCGGTTTTGTTGCCGGACTGATAGCCCTGACGGCCATCCTGTCGGCAGGCATCTCACTGATCATCGTGAAACAAAGACAGGGACTGCACTCCAAAAGAATTGACAAGGGAGTGTTCGTCTATGCAAGTTCCAAGAAAATGTGATTGAATAAAAATAAACCATCATGAGACATGTGTGGGCAAGTTGAATGTTAAATTTTGAATGCGGGTAGGTTCGCCTTCTCTGAAGGTGAATCTGCCCTTATTTGATTGAAATAATACAGAAATGACAATATATATTCTTCTAATCTTCATCGCCTTATGTATCGGAATGGCTATTTCTGTCCATGCTTTCGGTACCGGCGGAAAACGCAAGCACATTTTCCGCGACATCTATTTCTCTGTAGAGAATACGGATGGCATAGGTATCATCTATACCAAAACCGGAGAATATTCCGCCATTCTGAAAATAGAGAATCCAGTGCAGAAATACTCGGCCAATACAGACAGCTATTATGAATTTACACATCTGTTTTCTGCCATTGCACAAACTTTAGGCGAAGGGTATGCCATTCACAAGCAAGACATATTTATCCGCAAACAGTTTGAAGACGGAAGCGGAGATCAGCATGAATTCCTGTCGGCAGCCTATTTCAGGTATTTCAACGGACGACACTACACGGACAGTGTATGCTATCTGACAATTACGCAGGAATCCAAGAAAAGCCGCCTTTTCTCATTCGACAACAAGAAGTGGCGCGACTTTCTGGTAAAAATCCGCAAGGTACATGACCTGCTGCATGATGCAGGTATGCAGGCTGTATTCCTGAACGAGACAGAGGCGAGCAGGTATGTAGACCGCTTCTTTGCCATGGATTTCAAAAACAAAACAGTCTCGATGACCAACTTCAAAGCGAGCGATGAAAATCTGTCAATGGGTGACAAACGCTGCAAGATTTACAGTCTGGTAGATGTGGACTGTGTAAGCCTGCCATCACTTATACGTCCATACTCAAATATTGAAGTGAACAACAGTGAAATGCCTGTTGATCTGCTTTCGGCCATAGACAGCATACCAAATGCAGAAACTGTGGTGTATAACCAGATTATCTTCCTGCCTAACCAGAAACGCGAACTGGCCTTGCTTGACAAGAAGAAGAACCGTCATGCAAGCATTCCCAACCCGGGAAACCAAATGGCTGTAGAAGACATAAAACGAGTACAGGAAGTAATCGCCCGAGAGAGCAAGCAACTGGTTTACACTCATTATAACCTGATCGTGTCCGTCCCGGCTGATACTGACTTGCAGAAATGCACCAACCATCTGGAGAATACTTTCTCACGACTGGGCATCCATATCAGCAAACGGGCCTACAACCAACTGGAACTGTTTGTCAGCTCCTTCCCCGGTAACTGCTACAGCATGAGCGAAGACTATGACCGCTTTCTGACACTCAGTGACGCGGCTATGTGCCTGATGTACAAAGAGCGTATCCAGCATAGTGAGGAAACCCCGCTGAAGATATACTATACTGACCGTCAGGGTGTACCTGTGGCGATCGACATAACAGGAAAAGAGGGAAAATACAAACTGACAGACAACTCGAACTTCTTCTGTCTCGGCCCGTCCGGAAGCGGTAAAAGCTTCCACATGAACTCGGTAGTACGCCAGCTATACGAGCAAGGTACGGATGTCGTGATGGTAGATACCGGTAATTCCTATGAAGGACTTTGTGAATATCTGAACGGCAAATACATCAGCTATACGGAAGAAAAGCCGATAACCATGAATCCGTTCCGCATCAACCGTGCCGAACTGAACGTGGAAAAGACCGGCTTTCTGAAAAATCTCGTTCTGCTTATCTGGAAAGGTTCGCAGGGTACGGTGACAAAGACGGAAGACCGTCTGATAGAACAGGTAATCACGGAATACTACGACACGTACTTCAATGGCTTTGAAGGATTTTCCATCACACAACGTGAGGATTTACAAAAGAGCCTTCAGATAGATGAGCGGAATCACAACGACAGGCGGGATGAAAGCGAAAGAGAGCGGGATGCACGTATAGACAGAATGATAAACGAGATGGAAAGGCGACGCAAAGAACTGAAGGTGAAGGAACTTTCCTTCAATTCCTTTTACGAGTTCTCTGTACAGCGTATCCCGGACATTTGCAGTGAAAACAGAATTTCAGGGATTGACCTTTCCACCTACCGGTATATGATGAAAGACTTCTATCGAGGCGGCAACCATGAGAAGACATTAAACGAGAACATGGACAGCAGCCTGTTCGATGAAACATTCATTGTTTTCGAAATCGACAGTATAAAAGATGATCCCCTCCTGTTCCCTCTTGTTACGCTCATTATCATGGATGTATTCCTACAGAAGATGCGTATCAAGAAGAACCGTAAGGTGCTTGTAATCGAGGAAGCATGGAAAGCCATCGCCAGCCCGCTGATGGCCGAGTATATCAAATTTATGTACAAGACGGCCCGTAAATTCTGGGCTTCGGTAGGAGTTGTAACCCAGGAAATACAGGATATTATCGGCAGTCCGATAGTAAAAGAAGCCATCATAAACAATTCAGATGTGGTCATGCTGCTTGATCAAAGCAAATTCCGAGAACGCTTTGATGAAATCAAGGCAATCCTCGGACTTACCGATGTGGATTGCAAAAAGATATTCACTGTAAACCGCCTTGAAAACAAGGAGGGACGAAGTTTCTTCAGGGAGGTATTTATCAGAAGAGGAAGTACAAGCGGTGTGTATGGTGTGGAGGAACCGCATGAATGTTATATGACCTATACGACGGAACGTGCGGAAAAGGAAGCCTTGAAACTATACAAGAAAGAGCTGGGATGCTCTCATCAGGAAGCCATTGAAGCCTACTGTCGTGATTGGGATGCCAGCGGAATCAGCAAATCACTTCCCTTTGCAAAGAAAGTGAATGAAGCCGGGAAAGTATTGAATCTGAAGCCATCAAAAAACAAGCAGACGATGGAATGAATGTAAAGACGCATATCTCAATCATGCACATCACAATAGGTACGTCCGTATATGGTTATCCGCAAGGCACTGGTACAGGCGGATATTGTAACCATAGAGAAATGTGCAGGAAAATCGAAGAAGAGCCTTCAAACATTCCCTTTATCAAAGGAAAGAACCTACAGGCCATAAAGGACATGCTTGCCGAAAAGGTCTGCATCCCGGCATGAGCCAAGGGGAAATAGACGTGTATGATACCATTTGTTGGAGTAACCTATAGCAAAAGCAACCATAATGAAACATCTGTCACTTATCATAACAATACTACTGCTGGCTGTCACCCGACCCGTACATGCCCAGTATTACAGCGTGAACTACGACGCACGTACCGTGGCGGCCATGGCGGCCGCATTCGGTACGGAAGCCGTAGCGGAGGGCTATTACGGTGAACAGGTGGACAATATTCTGAAGCACTACAACGCCGCGGAAGTGGCCGCAGCAGGAATATTCGCATCGAAATTTCTTCAGCACAAGGCTTTTACAGACTTGGGAATCTGGTGCAGCAGTACGGAAAATTACTATTACCGACGCATTTACCGCATGGTAGCGGAAAAAATCATGCCCAAAATTGTGGTTGTGGCCAAACAGATGCTCCATTCGCCGCAAACGGCCATCTACTGGGGGAGCTATCTGATGAAGGTCTGCGACGACACGAAAAACCTGTGTATGCAGTTTGAAAGCATCGTAACCAACAGTTCGCTGACCTTCTCCGATATCACCTTTCTGAAAATCAGCGAGGAAATAGCCCCGCTTCTGAAACTGTCGGAAATTGGAAACATTGACTGGCAGCGTATGCTGGACGATCTGGCCAGTGTCCCGGGTAACTTTACCAAAGAAAATCTGCGTCAGGACATAGACAACCTGTACAACCTGGGAGTGGGACTTGCCACCGCCGGTACGGCCAATCTGGGGGAAGCCCTGCTGCAGAAAAGTGCGTTTCACAACCTGATGAACGGAAAGGTGGAGGAAATATTCAACCTTTACGACCATTACAGCGGACTGATGGAACGCGCCGAGCTGGACGCCGGCGGACTGCTGATAGACATGGTAGGCAGTCCGGACAACGTGGCAGGCCTCTTTGACATCAGCAACTATAACCTCACCCAATGGATAACAGACTATCTGGATGAAACAGCCGGCACCTACTATACCCAGCGGTGGTACATAGCCCGCCGCGACCAGGGAAGCACCGCACTGTGTGACTACTATCCTCCCACAGACGACAACAGTATCCTCAACGGCGGCGAATGGACACGCTTTGCCACCACGGATGCCGGATTCTATCCGAACGCATCACAGAGAGAGCAGGCGCTGGCCAACTCAGAACGCTACGCGGGATGGTCGAGAAACCGTGTGGAACAGCTTAACAGACAAAATGACGGAAACAACTACAGTATAAACTACTGGATGAAGAGCTACATCATCAGCCGGGGCGGCAAACAGACCAAGAAGGCCTATGCATACGAGATTCATGTAAAGAAAAGCTGGAACCATGAGGAAATCGTATATGAAGAGGTATTCGATTCCTACTCGATGGACCTGAACACCTTCAAGGCGCAACTGAACGCACGGCTGTCGGAGTTCAACGAGAACGAGGACGGCTACACCTATTATATAGCATCGGACGGCAGGAACTACTATCAGGCCACGGATGAAGTGAAGCTTCAGGGGTGTGAGAGCGTGACCGTCAGCGTAACCTGTTCGGACGGTGTGACTCTCGGACAAGGAAGTACCCAGTACAAATGCAGAAAGTGCGGCAGCTCTCCCAACGCACACACTAAAGAATGTGCCATGCAGACCTCGGTGACGGATGACGAACTGGATCTGTCGGAACTGGACGGTATGATTCAGGAAGCACAAAACAAGAAAGCATCGCTGGAAGCGCAAATAAAGGCACTGGAGGACGAGAACGCCATGCTGCTGAAAAAGATTTCGGAAGCCAGTGTGGAAGAAGCTGCCGTGCTCCGCCAGCAATACAATGCGAACAAGACGCAGATAGACAAGCTGAAGGCGGAGCTTTCCGAATGGGAGCGGAAACTGTCTGAATACGAACAGGCCAAAGCCGATGCCACAACGGACAATTCGGTGGCTACGGACGACTATTACCGCATACCTGCCATCATGCAGGACTGCAAGACCACCTACGGACTCCGCTGGGAGGACAACGGCTCATGGAACGGCTACACATTTGTCCGTAAGGCCACCATGCCCAACATTAACGGGGTAATCACTTTCCAAGCGACAGTATCCATAGCCAGAAAACCGAAATATTTTCTCGGTATCAAGATACACCGCGCTATCGTACAGATAAGCTGGGAGCTGACCTCAGACTACACGGATACCCATGTAGCCGAAGTAATCACGCTGGACCCGGGCATGTCCGATACAGAGAAGACAAAGCAAGTAAATGACCGTATAGCGGAAATTGCCCGCCAGTACCCGTCGTGCAAGATTACGACGGAATACATGAAAACCCCTCCGTTGAAAGAGACGCCCACCGGAGAGGTATATCATCTGCTCTGGTCAAGCGACCGTCTGGAGATAGCCAGAGAAGTGGATTCGCGCATCACGAAAATATACGCCGACCTTGTATCACTGGAAAAGATGATGCACTACAAACGGAATATCATTGACGTACTGAAGGACATCGCCCCTACACTGGACTGGGACGAGGGACGCCGCCGGACACTGGTGGAAGAATGCCATGAACGGTGGGTGGAGAATGCCAGAAACCTTCCGGAAAGAACAAGCAGAAAGGAGGTAGAGCCATGAAACATTATCTGATTATCGGCCTGTTGCTGATTATCCTTCTGCCGGAAGCAGCAAAAGCCCAATGGACTTTTGACATTGTATCGGTAGAAGCCTACATCAACGACCACAAGAAACAGCGCAGTCTGCTGCTGGCACGCAGTACACTGGAATACAGCAACAAGCTGCTACATGAATACAGCCGGGACGAGGTAGGCAATTACAAGGAAGTGAATATTGATCTGGACCGTTATACCAGAGCTTTTGACATAATCGACGTGATGTACCAGTCACTGCGGACGGTGCTGAACGTAAAGAACACCTATACCACGGTGAGCAACCGCATAAGTGACTACAAGGACATGCTGGGGGCCTATAACGAAAAGATACTGCAGCATGGGCGTGCAGATCCGTCGGACCTGCTGATAATCACCATTAATGAAAGAGCCATACGGGATATCGCCCATGACGGGGAACAGCTATACAAGTCGGTAAGTGACCTTGTGCTTTATGCAACGGGTGCAGCCGCCTGCTCGACCGCCGACCTGCTGATGGTACTGGAATCGGTGAACCGATCGCTGGATGACATCGAGCGTCATCTGAACCAGGCCTACATAGAGACCTGGAGATACATACAGGTAAGAATAGGCTACTGGAAAGCAAAGATATACAGAGAAAGAACCAAACAGGAAATCATAGACGGTGCCTTCGGCCGCTGGCGCGGTGCCGGTCGTCTGGATTATTAACGATAAAAACAATAAAGATATGAAGACATCAAGGACATTTATCCTGCTTGCCGTAATAGCCGTTCAGGCTACGACGGCTCAAGCACAGTATGCGACCTACAACCATGATTCACCCAAGCAGAATCAGATTACAGTAATGGAAACCGGTACTGGTGCGCTCACTCCTGAATTGTATTACTGGGCGCTGCACAATAGCTACAAGAAGACGGCGGCGACAAAAAACAAACTGTCTTTCCGTACCCTTGCGGGAGCCAACCTATACGGACAGGTGGACGATGCGGAAGCAATAGATTCCGCACTGGTAAAGCGTGCGGAAATTGAGGCACTGAACGTGGCAGACCGCCAGATAGACCTTGCATGGCAGGCTGAAGGAGACAAGATAAACGGACAGATGGAACGATTCAAGCGGAACATCGACCGCATCCTGACTGCCGGCGGCACCCCTGACGACAGAGAACGGTGGACAGAATACTACCAAATCTACGAATGCGCCATAAGCGCAACTCGGGATGCCTACATGCCCAATGCACAGCGCAAGAAGGAATACCTGCGCATCTATGAGGATGTGGCCCGACAGAACGAGATACTTGTATGCTATCTGGCAAAGAGACAGAACGCCTCGCTGACAAGTGAACTGCTGAATGCGAATGCGGTGGACAGAACTCCCGAAAAAGGAAGCATTGCCAGGGAAGCGATGAACCGATGGAACGAATCACGCTTTGCCGTACGCGGTTCGCAGGATACGGGCGGCACACAAGGCGGTGACGGTGAAGAAACAGTAAACAGATAAGAGGGAAAAGGAGGAAAAAATGGCAGACGGAAACATACTATCGGACTTCGGCATCAATATTCTTGAAGAGGAAATAGATGACGTGATATTCCAAACGAACGAATTTCTTACTGACGCGACTTTTACAGGGTCACAAGGCCCTTTCTGGTGGATCCTGCAGATGTGCATGGCACTGGCCGCACTGTTTTCTCTTGTTATGGCAGCCGGAATGACTTACAAAATGATGGTAAAACACGAGCCTCTGGACGTGATGAAACTGTTCCGACCTCTTGCTATTTCTGTCGTGCTATGCTGGTGGTACCCTCCGGCGGACACAGGCATGGCGAACAGCGGAAACAGCTGGTGTTTTCTGGACTTCCTGTCCTACATACCCAACTGCATCGGTTCGTACACGCATGACCTCTATGAAGCGGAAGCCACCCAAATATCAGACAAGTTCGCGGAAGTACAGGAACTGATATACGTACGCGACACACTCTACACCAGCCTTCAGGCTCAGGCGGACGTGGCTCATACGGGAACATCAGACCCCGGACTGATAGAGGCTACAATGGAACAGACCGGTGTGGACGAAGTGACAGGGATGGAAAAGGATGCTGCCAAGCTGTGGTTTACCTCACTGACTTCCGGTGTAATGGTGGGGATTGACAAAATCATCATGCTCATAGCCCTGATCGTGTTCCGCATAGGCTGGTGGGCTACCATATATTGCCAGCAGATCCTGCTGGGGATGCTGACCATCTTCGGACCTATACAATGGGCATTCTCCCTCCTGCCGAAATGGGAAAGTGCCTGGGCCAAATGGCTGACAAGGTACTTGACGGTACATTTCTACGGGGCAATGCTGTATTTCGTGGGGTTCTACGTGCTGCTGCTGTTTGACATCGTACTGTGCATACAGGTAGAGAATCTTACGGCGATAACCGCAAGCGAACAAACGATGGCAGCCTACTTACAAAACTCGTTCTTCTCTGCCGGCTATCTGATGGCGGCAAGTATCGTGGCACTCAAGTGTCTGAACCTCGTACCTGACCTTGCGGCATGGATGATTCCGGAAGGCGATACGGCATTCTCTACCCGAAACTTCGGAGAAGGAGTTGCCCAACAGGCCAAGATGACGGCAACCGGAGCCGTAGGAGGAATAATGAGATAAAACGACATATATATAAAAGAAGAAATGAAACGCAAAGAGAAAGTTGACAAATGGCTGGAAGATGAAGCATTCATGAGCTTCGCGCAAAAGCGTACTACCGAAATAGCCAGGTATATACTGAACAATTATCCGTATGACCTGAAATATGAGGAACTGGATGAATGCTTCGGGCGTGACGACCGGTATGTTGTACCGGTAGTAGATTATCTGGTGTACAGACTGCACCGTGCCAAACTGAAAAAAAACTCCAAGAAGCGCAGAGAAGGAATCTGGTGGGTATTTGTACAAGTTATCCTACTGGGGCATGACGTAAAGTATTTCGCTAAAGAATTCGACCGGCTGCTGCCGGAACTGCGCTTAACCCTCATACCAATGCTTCATGCGGAATATATGAGGACATTGAACAACTAAATAAAAGAATTATGGTAATAAAGAACTTAGAGAACAAGATAAAACTGGTAGGTATTATCTGTACTGCCTTCCTCATAGGGTGTATCATCATCAGTGTGTCGAGCATCTGGACAGCCCGTACCATGGTAACTGACGCCCAGAAAAAAGTGTATGTACTGGACGGAAACGTCCCCATACTTGTAAACCGCACAACCATGGACGAAACGCTGGACGTGGAAGCCAGAAGCCATGTGGAAATGTTCCACCACTATTTCTTCACACTGGCACCGGATGACAAATATATCCGATACACGATGGAAAAAGCCATGTATCTGGTGGATGAGACAGGACTTGCACAGTACAATACACTAAAAGAAAAAGGATTCTATTCCAATATTTTGGGAACAAGTTCCGTGTTTTCCATTTTCTGTGACAGTATAGCCTTTGACAAGGAAAAAATGGAGTTCACCTATTATGGCAGGCAGCGTATCGAACGCCGCAGCAGCATCCTGATGCGTGAACTTGTGACAGCAGGCCAATTGAAAAGAGTGCCGAGAACCGACAACAACCCCCACGGACTGCTCATCACCAACTGGCGCACGCTGCTGAACAAAGACATAGAACAGAAAACCAAAATAAACTACTAAAATTATAGTAACATGAATACCAAAGGATTCAGACGAATGCTGTTCGGCGAGAAAATGCCGGACAAGAATGATCCGCAATACAAGGAACGCTACGAGCGTGACATAGAAGCCGGACGCAAATTTGCCAAAGCAACCAGAATAGACAAGGCGGCAGCCAAAGTGCAAGGGTTTGCCAACATGCACCGGAACCTGTTTCTGGTCATCGTCTTTGCTTTTGTCTTAGGTGGACTGGTATGGAACATTTACCGCATTTCTGTAGTGTACCGTCATCAGCCCGTGCAACGAACAGCAACCGAAATGCAAGACTCCGTACTCAAAGAACGGCGAAAAGTCTTTTACACGCCATCTGAACATAACAGCAGCAAAGCAGAAGAAAAAAGCCCATAAAAACAAATCCAGAAAAAAGCAAACACAACCATGACACGTATGAATACAAGATTTGAAAGGACTGAAAAGGCATCAGATGAATGGTATACTCCCAAAGATGTACTGGAGGCATTGGGAAAATTCGACCTTGACCCCTGTGCACCGGTCGCGCCGCTGTGGCCGACAGCTACAGTCATGTATGACAAACGTATTGACGGATTGTCTCAAAAATGGGAAGGCCGCGTATGGCTCAATCCACCTTACTCACGTCCACTTATAGAGCAGTTTGTGCGCCGGCTGGCAGAACATGGAAACGGCATCGCATTGCTGTATAACCGATGTGATTCCAAGATGTTCCAGGACATCATCTTCAAGAAAGCAATAGCCATGAAGTTTCTACGCCACCGCATCAGATTCTACCGTCCGGACGGTACACGCGGTGATTCGCCCGGATGTGGAAGTATCCTTATCGCCTTTGGAAAAGACAATGCAGAAATATTAAAGACGTGTGCCCTAGAAGGGAAATATGTACAAATCAATTAATGAGAGCAATGGACATAAAGGAAAAAATCAAGCAAATCAACTGGAGGCAGCCCAAATTTATGTTACCGGCAATCCTCTACATTCCGCTGATGGGCGGATCGTACTTTATCTTCGACCTGTTCCATGCAGAAAAAGCAGAGATTCCGGATAAAACGCTGCAGACGACGGAATTTCTGAATCCTGAGCTTCCGGACGCCCAAATCAAAGACGGAGACGGAATCGGAAGCAAATATGAGAACATGGCAAAATCATGGGGTAAAATACAAGACTATTCCGCAGTAGATAACATCGACCGTGATGAACCGGACGAAAACAAACAAGCTTATGAATCGCAATACACACAAAATGACATCGCCCTGCTCGACCAGCAGGAGAAAGACAAGGCTATGGCCACACAAGAGACCGATACCAAAGAGAGAGAAAAAGAAGCCCTTGCGGAACTGGAGAAGGCTTTGGCAGAAGCGAGGTTAAAAGGACAGAAAGCAATAGAACCTATAGCTGGAGATTCTGATGCCACAGCCATACCCAGGGACACAATCCATTCTGCGGGAAAAATTGAAGAAGACAGCCGTTCGGTGAAAGCCCCTGCTGAAACAGCAAAAGCCAGTGAAGTGGTGAAGAAAGTAAAGACAACCTCCGACTACTTCAATACACTGGCTAAAAACTCCCGTGAACCAAAGCTCATACAGGCCATCATTGATGAAAATATCAAGGCTGTTGACGGTTCACGTGTACGTCTAAGACTACTTGATGATGTGGAAATTGACGAACATGTAGTCAAACGCGGCTCTTACCTGTATGCCACCATGAGTGGATTCTCTTCCGGGCGGGTAAAAGGCAGCATCAACAGCATACTTGTAGATGACGAACTGGTGAAAGTAAGTCTGTCACTGTATGACACGGATGGACTGGAAGGACTGTATGTACCCAACAGCCAGTTCCGGGAAACGAGCAAAGATGTTGCAAGCGGTGCCGTAACAGGCAACATCAGCATGAACACAACGGGGGCCGGGAACAGTCTGGCCCAATGGGGAATGCAAGCAATGCAGAATGCCTACCAGAAAACGAGCAACGCTATCGGCAAGGCCATCAAGAAAAACAAGGTGAAGCTGAAATACGGAACCTTTGTCTATCTGGTAAACGGTAATAACAAACAATAAAAGATTATGATAGAAACAGATCACATATACCACATGGACTGCCTGAAAGGAATGAACCAAATGGCAGACAACAGTGTAGATGCCATCATTGCCGACCTGCCGTATGGCGTACTGAACAACAGAAACCATTCAGCAGTATGGGACAAACAACTTCCCTTGGACCTGCTGTGGGAACAATATCTTCGTATTACCAAGCCGGAGAGTCCCATCATCCTGTTTTCACAAGGCATGTTTACAGCAAAGCTGATGCTTTCACAACCACAAATGTGGAGGTATAACCTTGTATGGCATAAGGACAGGGTAACAGGACACTTGAACGCCAACCGGATGCCGCTACGCCAGCATGAGGATATTATAATCTTCTACAGGCACCAACCAGTTTATCATCCGCAGATGAAGCCCAGCCTGCCGGAGCAAAGAAACCACAGCCGCCGGAAAACAGAAGGATTTACCAACCGGTGCTATGGCAAGACAGAACTGTCTCCCGTACGTATGGCTGATGACAAATATCCCACTTCGGTAATCGCCATACCCAAGGAACACCGTAAGGGCACATTCTATCATCCGACGCAAAAGCCGGTAGCCTTGCTGGAATATCTGATACGAACCTATACGGACGAAAAAGACATAGTTCTGGACAATTGCATAGGCTCGGGCACAACTGCAGTAGCCGCAATCCGGACAGGGCGACATTATATAGGCTTTGAAACCGAAAAGAGCTATTATGAGATAGCCCAAAAACGTGTTGACGAAGAGCTGCAGCAACATAATACTGAAATACAGGCAACAAAAGAATAATAAAAGGACAAAACGAAATGTATATGAACTTGAAAAGAACAATAATGGTATTATTCCTCGCAACGGGGCTGTTTTCCGGACGTGAGGTGCTGGCACAGCGTACCTATGAAGAGATGGAACATCTGACGGTAAACGAACAGGTTACAACCGTAATTACAGCTTCTGAACCCATACGTTTTGTAGATATCTCTACTGAAAAAATTGTTGGGGATCAGCCCATAGACAACATTATCCGTCTAAAGCCTAAAGAAGCCGGGCATGAAGACGGTGACATACTGGCTATTGTGACTATCGTGACAGAACGCTACCGCACGCAGTATGCCTTACTCTATACAACCCGGATGCGGGAAGCTGTTACGGACAAAGAGGTGCTTTTACAAGAGCGTGAAGCCTTCAACAATCCGGCAGTTTCGATGCCACTTGCCGATATGGCCCGATTTGCCAGACGTATCTGGAATTCACCGGCCAAAATCAGGAACGTAGCAAGCAAAGAGCATCGGATGGTCATGCGCCTGAATAACATCTATTCAGTAGGTGATTATTTTTTCATAGACTTCTCCATTGAAAACAAGACCAACATCCGCTTTGACATTGACGAAATACGTGTCAAACTTGCCGACAAGAAAGTGACAAAAGCCACCAATTCGCAGGTAATCGAACTGGCACCGGCTCTTGTTCTGGAACCAGGCAAGACATTCAGACACGGCTACCGTAACGTGATTGCCATAAAGAAACTGACATTTCCCAATGACAAGGTGCTGACCATTGAAATGACAGAGAAGCAGATAAGCGGACGCAACATCAGTCTGAACATAGATTATGAAGATGTCCTTTCGGCCGATTCGTTTAATTCTAATCTTTTGGAGGAGGAATAGCCATGAAAAAGATGATTTGTTTTTCCCTCTTGTGCATGTTCCTCTGTATAAGCGCATCGGCGCAACGTAACAGCGGCCGTCTTTTGCTTGGTACCGGACTATTATACAAGAACGGTATGGAAGCTACACTCGCCTACGAACATGAGGTAAACTACAGACACACATGGGAGTTTTTTGCCAACGGCTATCTGCAATGGACGGACTGCGGAACCTGCGGACATGTCTGTCCGGAAAGTTTCTGGAGGAATTATCGCACCTGGGGAGTCGGAATCGCATACAAGCCCTGCGTAATCAGAGGACGTAACCACTACGGAAGTCTTCGCATTGGAGGTTCAGGAGGAAGTGACACACAGAAATTCGTGGCAGGAATACATCTGGGCTATGAGCATAACTATGTACTACGCTCAGGCTGGACTTTTTACTGGCAGGTAAAAAACGATGTGATGATCAAAGGAGCTGACCTGTTTCGTACAGGTATAGCACTGGGTATAAAACTACCGATAAAATAAGGGAAAAGATGAAAGGAAAGACTATAACAAGAATCTGCCGGTTGTTGCCGGCAACGCTGATTGCCGCAATGCTGACAGCTTGTGATGCACACATCGAGGAAACAGACATGACTGTACGTCCAGGACATATCCTTTGTGAAGACGGTTCGACTGTACCTTATGAAATGTATGACAAGACAAGAGAAAAAGCTATCGCTGTAGTATTTGACACAGGCATCCGTGACGGTCAAAAAGGAATCGGGTATGCCGTCTATCTCTGGGAATTTAAGGAACAGGCGTTTGCAGACAGTCTGGGTGTCGAACAAGGAACATCTGCCAATACAGATGCCTATGACGGCAATGCCAATACATTTGCCCTCTACGACACAAAGGAGACTGTCTCTCCCATGGCAGAATCCGTGCTTGACATGTGGAGATACGGACAGAGTGCCTTTATCCCTTCTGTAGCAGAGATGCGCTTGCTGTACACTGCCCGCCAGACTATAAACCCCGTAATAGAACTATGCGGTGGAGATCCGCTTCCGGAAACCTCCGAGGACTGCTGGTATTGGACTTCGACAGAAGTGGATGGACAGCAGACGGCAAAAGCCTGGCTCTATTCGTTAGGCAGCGGAGCAATGCAGGAAACACCGAAGACACAAGCTCACCGTATAAGACCTATTATCTCTCTGAACAAATAAAAATAGAGAACAACTCGAAAACGGTTATCATCATACACAAACACACTCGATAAAGAATATGGAAGAAAGTAAAGAGTTGCAGGGATTCTACAGAATATTCCGGGCTGTAATCTACATATCCGTGCTTATGGAATTCTTTGAATATGCACTGGAGCCGGCCCTGCTTGACAGTTGGAGCGGAATATTGTGTGACATACACGGACGTATCAAGCGCTGGATGATATATAATGACGGACACCTGGTGTACAGCAAGGTAGCAACCTTCCTGCTCATCTGTATCACCTGTATCGGCACCCGCAACAAAAAACAGCTGGAATTTGATGCCCGGCGAATGGTGTTGTATCCGCTTGTGGGCGGTGTGGGGCTGATTGTACTGTCCGTATGGCTGTTCGGATATAAAATGGGCATGCGGCTGTACACCTTGCCGCTGAACATCTGGCTCTACATGGCAACCTCACTTGCCGGTGTCATACTGGCGCATATTGCCCTTGACAACATTTCAAAGTTCCTGAAGGACGGGCTGATGAAAGACAGGTTCAACTTCGAGAACGAGAGTTTTGAGCAGAGCGAGGAAATACAGGAAAACAAATACAGTGTAAATATCCCCATGCGCTACTACTATAAAGGTAAATTCCGCAAGGGCTGGGTAAGCATAAGCAACCCCTTTCGCGGGACATGGGTAGTAGGTACACCGGGTAGTGGTAAGACATTTTCAATCATCGAACCATTTATCAGACAGCACTCTGCCAAGGGATTCGCTATGGTCGTGTACGATTATAAGTTCCCTACCTTGGCGACAAAACTGTATTATCATTACAAGAAGAACCAGAAACTCGGCAAGCTGCCAAAAGGCTGCAAGTTCAACATCATCAACTTTGTGGATGTAGAATACAGCCGTCGTGTGAACCCCATACAGGCAAAGTATATAAACAATCTGGCCGCCGCCAGCGAAACTGCCGAGACCTTGCTTGAATCATTGCAGAAAGGAAAGAAGGAAGGAGGTGGCGGAAGCGACCAGTTCTTCCAGACCTCCGCTGTGAACTTTCTGGCAGCCTGTATCTACTTTTTCGTCAACTATGAGAGAGAACCCTACGACAAGGACGGTAACATGCTGTATGCCGAGAAACGTCAGGATCCGGAAACAAAATTCTGGAAGCCGACCGGCGTGGTACGTGACAAGAAAGACGGCACTATTGTAGAACCAGCTTACTGGCTGGGAAAATACTCGGATATGCCACACATCTTGTCATTCCTGAACGAGAGCTACCAGACCATCTTCGAGGTATTGGAAACAGACAATGAGGTGGCTCCCCTTCTTGGCCCGTTCCAAACGGCTTTCAAGAACAAGGCCATGGAGCAGCTGGAAGGTATGATCGGTACCTTGAGAGTATATACCTCCCGTCTGGCTACCAAGGAATCATATTGGATATTCCACAAGGACGGGGACGATTTCGACCTGAAAGTAAGTGACCCGAAGAACCCAAGCTACCTGCTCATAGCCAACGATCCGGAAATGGAAAGTATCATAGGTGCGCTGAACGCCCTTATCCTGAACCGCCTTGTAACCCGTGTGAATACCGGACAGGGCAAGAATATCCCAGTGAGCATCATCGTGGACGAGCTGCCGACACTATATTTCCACAAGATAGACCGGCTCATAGGAACAGCACGAAGCAACAAGGTAAGCGTGACGCTGGGATTCCAAGAACTGCCGCAGCTTGAAGCCGACTACGGCAAGGTTGGTATGCAGAAAATTATCACTACAGTGGGTAACGTGGTAAGCGGTTCTGCCCGCTCGAAAGAAACACTGGAATGGCTGTCGAATGACATCTTCGGAAAAGTGGTTCAGCTGAAAAAAGGCGTAACCATAGACCGCGACAAGACAAGTATCAACCTGAACGAGAATATGGACAGCCTAGTACCTGCATCAAAGATATCCGACATGCCTACCGGATGGATATGCGGACAGACAGCCCGTGACTTTGTGAAAACAAAGGTAGGAAACGGAGGAACAATGAACATTCAGGAATCGGAAGAGTTCAAGACCACAAAATTCTTCTGTAAAACGGATTTCGATATGGCAGAAATAAAGAAAGAAGAAGCCGGATATGTACCACTGCCCAAATTTTATACATTCAATTCAAGGGATGAAAGGGAACGCATACTGTACAAAAACTTTGTACAGGTAGGACTGGATGTGAAGGAAATGATTAAGGATGTACTAAACAAACGCGGAGCAAAATGAAGCATAGAAAAATATTTATCTTCATGCTGATGATAGCGGCTATGACGACAGTATATGGGCAGGAAAGGTACAGAGCAAAACCGGCATCCACCCAACTGTCCATATACAGTCTTCCACCGCTGGAAAGGGCTATAAGTTGTATAAAATTCTATGAAAGTTGGCATGGGGAAAAAAGACACTGGCCTTATGTTGGATGGGGACATAAGGTCCTTCCTGGAGAGAGATTTACCAACGACATCACAAAAGCTCAGGGAGATTCTATTTTAAGAGCGGACATGATGAAACTTTGCCGTTTATTCAGTAAATTTGGACGCGATTCAGTACTTTTAGCCTGTCTGGCATACCAGGTTGGAGCCTATAGACTTTTAGGTAGTAAAAATCTGCCTAAAAGCAAACTCATACAAAAACTGGAAGCAGGAGACAGAAACATATATGAGGAGTATATTTCTTTCCGCTGCTACAGAGGTAAGGTTGTGCCAAGCATCGAGCGGAGAAGAAATGTGGAATATATGCTGCTCTTTAAATAAAAAATGGCCTGTCTCAAGACTGAGATGGGCTTACTTATTATACATAAGTACAACATGAATTTCTCTGCTTAAGTCTTTATTATAAATAAAAATTAGAATCTCTTATGTAATAAGTTCTACGAGAAAAAGGAGAAATTAATTTCCAAGCATTTTATGTAAAAGATTACCCGAAGAAAGAATTATCTGAAAATCCACAGTCTGATGTTCTAACGACCTGATTTTATTTGTTTTAAACCTACATATAGCTTGCTGACGCCCCAGTGTATCACGAACCAATGTAAGATTTAATACTTCTCCGCCACATGTATCCTGTGCAGATTGGAGAAAAAGCATTAATCCATTTGAATTTATTGGTCGATTATCATCAAATTTAAGTAATATTTTCACATCAATACTATCGGTATGTACAGAGGGTATCTTATGAATAATAGCCGTTCCTGAATAAATTTGTTTATAGGGTAACAAATAAGCTATTCCGAAAAGAACAAACAAAGCTACACCCATAACTGTAATACCATAACGAATAAGTGAATGGGGAATTTGCCCTACAATACTACGTACTTTCTCACTTCGTAATTCAAAATTACATTCTTGTTTTCTTTCTTCCATATCAATTTCCTAATTCCAATTGATTCTTTACTAAAGCAAAATATTTACCTTTCTTTGCTGTTAACTCATCATGTGTACCAATTTCCACTATTTTTCCTTCATCCAAAACAACAATCTGGTCGGCATCTCGAACAGTTGATAATCGATGCGCAACGACAATCACTGTTTTACCTTTGTAAAAACTCGAGAGATTTTCTGTAATATTTCGTTCATTTTTAGCATCAAGAGCATTGGTTGCCTCGTCCAGAAAAACGAACATAGGATTTTTATAAACAACTCTTGCTATAAGTATACGTTGACGCTGTCCCTGACTTATACCTTGGCCATCTTGCCCTATCATTGTATTATAAGCCAAAGGAAGAGTCTCTATATAATCTGCAATATTGGCGATTTTAGCAGCTTGTCTGATACGTTCAATATCAGGATTCTCATCAGATATGGCAATATTTCTAGCTATTGTATCCGAAAACAGATAACCTTCCTGCATAACAGTTCCACATTGGCTACGCCACCATTCAAGATTATATTCGTTCAAATTAATATTCCCAACATATATAGCCCCTTTGACTGGTTCATAAAAGCCCAAAAGAAGTTTGATAAGTGTTGTTTTTCCACTACCACTTGCTCCCACAATTGCAGTAACCTTTCCGTTGGGGATAGATAAGTTAATATCTGTAAGAATAAATTTGGGATTATATATATCATATTTAAAAGATACATCTTTAATTATAAGAGAATATTTTTCCGTAATATCCGCATAAGTATGCCTTATACGTTTTAAATTTTCTTCACTTGTTTGAGTATGGATTTCATTCATGCGATCAAGACTGATACTTACATCTTGCCATGTGTAAATAAACTGAATAAGTTGCTCTACAGGACTGTTGAGTTGCCCGATAATATACTGTACGGCAAGCATCATACCAAGTGTCATATTCCCTTGTATGACAGATGTTGCTGTAAGAACTGTTATGAGAATATTTTTTACTTCATTAATAGTAATACATCCAGCCTGTTGTATTTGTCTGAGATTGAGAGATTTAAGATTGACCTTAAAAAGGTCTGCTTGTACATCTTCCCATTCCCACCGTTTTCGTCGCTCGCATCCTTGTAGCTTGATCTCTTGCATTCCGTTAATAAGTTGGTAAGTTACATTACGATTTCGCCCTGATTGTTCGAAGTATTTATAGTCTAACTGCCTTCTCTTTTTAAGGAACAGAATTATCCAACCAGAATAGAATAGTGTTCCTATAAGGAATACAACAAAAATTCCGAGATTATAAACAGCAAGAACAGCACCAAATACAATGAATGTAAAAAATGAAAAGAGTAAACTAAGACTGCTTGATGTAAGAAATTGCTCTACTCTCCGATGATCTTCAATTCGTTGTAATAAGTCTCCCATCAACTTAGTATCAAAGAACTTCATTGGAAGTTTCATTAATTTAATAAAAAAGTCTGACAGAAGTGAAATATTGATTCTCGTAGAAATATGAAAAAGTATTTTAGTACGAATAAATTCAATAGCGTTACGACTAAAGATTAACATCATCTCCGCTAAGAGTATGAGCCATACAAAACTTATATCTTTAGCTCCAATACCTGTATCTACAATAGCTTGAGTGAGAAACGGAAATATAAGTTGTAATAATGACCCTAAAAGTAAGCCAAGTATCAATTGAGAAAAAAAACGTTTGTACTTCTTTATATAGCTCCAAAGAAACTTTGTCCGATTTTGTATAGCCGTTTCTTCTTCATTATTTCCAGAATAAAATTGTTTAGTTGGTTCAAAAAGTAAAACAACCCCCCTTTCTTCTCCATTACTTCTTATACTTACCCAATGTTCACAAAACTCTTCTTTTGAATAAGTTACATACCCCTTACCTGGATCTGCGATATATACGGTATAATTTCCATTAAACCGTTTCTTAATTTTATAAATGACAACAAAATGATTTTGATTCCAATGCACAATGCAGGGAAAAGGATTACTTTCTACAAGCGCGTTAAACGTTATGCTACCTCCGAGTGACTTTAAACCTATCTTTTCAGAAGCAGAACTAATTCCAAGCAATGTTACTCCATTTTTACCTAAAGAACATTCTTTTCGTAATTTGTCTCGGTTTACTGTACCACCATAAAAGGATATAATCATAGATAAACACGCAGCTCCACAATCCATGGAATCTAATTGCGTACATAATTTCACTTTTTTTGCCATTTTGAAATTAAACTTTTTCTCTTAACAACATTTCTAATACTGCCTGTTTTTTTCTTTCTTCATCAAAATTGTATATACAATAAGTCTCTCCTATATGATTAAATGATAACCTTCTACAACCACCTGCACATATAGGTAAAATAATACAATCTTTACATGGTTGGTTTTTCAGCTTAGAGTCCATCCAAATATTTTCCTTTTCATTCCATATTATAGTACCTTGTTCATTGAGTACACCTAATGCATTCTCTTCGTCAAAGTTTCGAGCATTACATTTATAAACCAAACCGTTATAGTTAATACACGCTTGGTTCTTCTTATCAGCATAACAAGGATGTTTCAATCTTCCAATGCTTGAAGCATTTTTCGTTAAAAGACCAAGTTCCTCAGCCCGATTATAAATTATATTGATTTTTTCATCAAAATTATCTTCTTTCTTTCTATCTTGCCAAACTTGATTTGGAGATAAAACGATATGATCCAAGTTTTTAAATTTACTAATTTCTTCTAACAAGGACATAAATCCATCAATATTTTGATGAGTGTAATTAATTCTTAGTATTATCGAAATATCCGTCTGGAAAAGTATCCGTTTTATATTATTAATGATAACATCATATGATCCTATATTGTGCTTTAGAAAACGAGTTTTGTTATGAATTTCTCGATCTCCATCAAATGTTATCTGAAGACTTTTAACTTTAAACTTAGACATAGAAGAAATAACAGAGTCATTTAAAAGATATCCATTTGTTGTAAAGTGAATATTCGCCTCTATATTTTTCCCTTCAATTTCAGTATATAAAGACTTCATCAAAGGGATAGATATTCTATTGTAATATAGTATTGGTTCTCCTCCAAAAAAAGAAAGTGTAAACTTCTTTAAATTGGCATTAGATTTTATTATGTTCTGAATTAAAAGAGAACATGAGTTTTGAATTTTGGGAGTCATATAAGATCCCCTTACCTTCTGTTCAAAACAATACCAGCAATTGAAATTACAGTCCAAAGTTGGGTTTATTATCAGATGATATTCATCATCAGAAAAATCTTTTTGTTTGATAATACGCTTAACTTCTTGCAGTTCATCAAAACCATCATCAATAAGGAAATTTCCGTCTACTACTTTATCGTATAAATTTTCATTTATTGAGAAACATTTTTCAATACCTATTTCTTGCAACTTTCTATACATTACATCTGATAGCATTAAAATAGATTCATACAAAGTATTATAAAGCACAAATACATCTTTGTATTTCAAATATATATTATATTTACTTTCTTTCATAAAGTATTTTTATTTAAGATGTAGACGATTACTATTTTTAGTTTATGCGGTATTCGTCACCAAGAACGAATACCGCATTTTACTTACTTAAAGAGTTTCTTCCTTTGCTATAATTACTCCCTTGTCACCACAACCACAGGCACAAGTATGTCCAGCAACATCGACATTGACATTTGCCGCACTTTCTTGTTCAAAACTAGCGAGAGAGGATGAAACAAAACCTCCTGAAAGGTCATTCAGTTGTTTACCATTGAACTTCTGCATTTGCTCACGCATTAATTCTAACTTTTTCATAAGCTTTAACTATTAAAGTTTTTCCTACTCTATTTGGGATTTTCGGTTCCTCCATTTATTTATAATCGATATTTATCCATATTGTAGTCCTGAGGAGCATTATATTCTACATCTTTCTTTTTACCGCCAAAGAAGTTCCAACTTATTCCGAATGTAACCGAACAAGGAGCTGTCTCAGACCAACTTTGGTATAGAACATATTTATTACTCGTTACAGAAGAAGTGCGTCTTCTTGCAACAAGATTTTTCCCAGAGAGAATAAAACTCAAATTGTACTTAGGAATAGAGTAGCGTATAGATGCATCTATGTTAAATCTGTCTTCAACTTTTCTGTCATTCATAATCCAAGGAGAGGCATAGTTCCCATTCAAGCTGATGTTAATTGCCTTACCGATTGAAAATGTATTACGCAAAGAAGCATAACCTTGTAAAATTCTTTGCTTGTAAGAGCTTTCCGGAAGATATATATATTGCAATCCAATATTAGAGGAGAGGTGCCAAAACGGAAATAATTTTCCTCCAAAACTGTGGCTCACATCAAAAGTCGTTTGCTTTCCTCCATTTATATTAGTCATATACAATGTATCTTGAACGCTGTATATATAGTTTGTGATAGGCGATGGAGTGTAGGCCCATCCAAAGTTTAGAATATGTCTTCCGAAGATAAAACTCAGTCCTATATTATCTGTTTTTTGCGCCTTTAATAATGGATTTCCAACAGAGAATACCTGCTCAGACGTTTTAATGGAATAGTTATTCAAAAGAGCAAATGGTGGGCGAAACACACTTCTGGAGTAATTAAGGCGGATAGATACCTTTTCGTTTGCTTTATACGATACAACTGCAGACGGAAACCAATCTATATACCTTTGTTGAATATCAGTATTGTAAGACTTTAAATCCGTATATTCCATTCTTAGCCCTACAGTCATAAACCATTTATCCAAGGACAACTGGGCATTGCCATAAGCGGATGTAATATTCTCTCGATACTTGTAAAAGTCTTCATTTTTATATTGATCCTTAATTTCAAAAATATTCGTGTTCTTTCGATGCGTTGTAGCATATTTTGTACCCACATTGATGCTGAAAGGTTTAATTATTTGGTGAGAATATGATAACTGTGTATAAAACATGGTAGAGTTCGCTTTGTTGCCTATATATTCCTGATGCTGGGATGATGTAGGTTGATAAAGGAAATAATCCTGTTGGGTTTCATCATTGTTTGTAATAAAGTTTGCCAACCAGTGCAATTTGTTCTTTCCTTTCTGAGGAGTAAAAAAGTAATTGGCTGTCAAAGAGTGAGAAAAGACTTTTGGCACTTCATTAATTTCCACTTGCGAAGTAGTTACAACATCTTTTAATGCTGTTTGGATAGCTATTTCTCTTTGACTCTTGCTGTTCAGATTACCATAAAGAGATCCTTCTATACCAAACACATGTTTGCCCTTGGTATAGTTCAAGCCATAACTTGCATCTATATTTTGTCTCCTTATATTGGATGTATGACTTTCCTGTTTTTGTTCTTGATGTAACTGTTCGATTTGAGATGTAGTTATTGATTTTAAACCTTTTGGTTCGGCTTGGCCTATAGCAACATTTGCAAAAAGCGACAACCCTCCTTTCCCATAAATGGTGCTTACATTAAGATTCTCTGAAAATAATGGTCGGTCATTACCTTCAACTCCATTAAAACCGAATGTGGCTTGAACTGCTCCAGTAAAACCTGATGGATTTTTCATAACAATATTCACATAGCCTCCTTCTATTGAGGCATCCATATCAGCCGTTCTTCCCTGGTGCACTTCAATACGTTCTATTTCGCTTAATGGTACAGCGTTAAGGTAAGACAACAATGATGAACCTTTTTCCTGTTTAATTCCATTTACTCTAATCTCTCCAGTGTTGCCCGCTACCTCTACCCCCGAAGAGGTAAGTGTGACTAAAGGGGTATAGGCTAAAGCATCAACTGCTGTGACATTCTCCGTAATTGGTAAAGACCGGACATCAAACACCAATTTCCCATCATGCTCCTTGTAACTTTTCCTTTTAGCAGTAATGGTAACATTATCCAAAAGAAGAGCCTGAGACCTTACTGTTACCGTTCCTAAATTGGTATCTTGTGCTATTTCAACAGGAGCTTCATATAATATATGTCCGAACATGGAAATGGACAACAGATAATCACCTTTTTGAACTTCAGTCGATGAAAAGCCTAAACTATCTGTATAGGAAATGGATTCAATAGTCTTTGAATCTTTTATAAATTTACATACTGCATTTTCGACAGGTTGTGCTGTTTCATCTTTCAAATAAAATTTTATTGTATGTTTTTGAGCAAAACAAAAGCAATAAAAAAATAAAAATAAGCCTGTAAATAAAGATCTCATAATGAAAAAGATTTGTTATTATATAAAATATAAAATTCGAACTCGTTGGTGATTAATTGACATCTTTAGTTGGTTTCTGACATTTCGGTTAAAAATCAATCTGTTTTTTGTAGAATATGAACAATAGTATCATATAGTAACACTGATGCATTTTTAAATTAGCCGTATGATAAATAACTTTATTCTTCATATTTTTCTCATTTTTGAATCTATGGCAAAGATAGAAAGGGCTTGACGTTACGCCTCTAAATTTATATTACTCAATCATTGGCAATTATTACTAAATTATTACTCCACACTCTTTAGGTAGTGAAATATTTCCTGAATAATTATCAAAAGCATAATTTTGCAATATGGAAAAGAAAATAAAGATATTGCATGTTTGTACTATTATAGCCATCATCGTATTCTGTATAACACAATGCTGGTGGCTTTATATCCGCTATGATTATATCTGGCAGAATTATAACGAAGAGTTATATCAAAGTATATTGGGTATTATGCAGGAAGATTTTGAAAATAGGCGCATTTCAGGTGAAAGAAAGAATATTGATTTTGTTACAGAATCGTCTATAAAAGTCGATAATACTAAAATGCAATATACTATAAACTTGTTCTTTGACGTATATGTGATAGATGGCTCCAAATATGGAGTCAAGGACTCTACATATTCAGACAGGATATTAAATTTATACAAAAAATACAAACCTGAAGGAATCAAGAAATATGAGTTTTCAATCAGGAATTGTGAGAATGAACGGGAAGCCTATGTAGGGTTGGAGCGTTTTCAAGTGGATGAAATATGTCCATTTTCTATTAAGAGGCTGGAAGATTTATTAAAGAAGTACGGGTTGAAAACAACCAGTATTACTACCGAAAAAATGGATTCAATGGTATGGAAACCAAAGCAGTTTTCTCACTTGAACATTTTAAAACCTAATATGACAGTCATTTACCCGTACGATATATTTGAAGGAGAAGTTGTCCGGATGAATTTTGATATAGGAGTGTCACCTATAATGAAAAGAATGTCTGGAACAATGGTGCTCTCTTTGTTTATTTCAATTATGTTGATTTCATGTCTTGTCTTTCAAATAAAAACCATACGTAGTCAGCGTAAGATAGAGGTCCTGAGAAAAGATTTCATTCAAACTATGGTACATGAATTAAAGCGCCCAATATCTACTTTGAAAATGTGTGTATCATTCATGCGTAACGACATACTGATGGCAGACAGCCAAAGCAGAGCTGAGGTCATATCCGACTCGTACAACGAACTGGATAACCTTTCTTCCTATTTTTCGAAACTACGTGATCTAACATTCGATGACATTACCGAAATCCCCTTAAACAAGTCCTCATTCAGCTTGGATGAAGTTATCAATGATTGTGTTAAAAAACTAAATATACCCGGCTCCAAGAAAATAGAAATTAAAATAATTTCTGAACATGATATTGTTTTATATGCTGATAGAATGCATATCACAAATATTATCAGCAACTTGTTGGAGAATGCTGTAAAATATTCCGCGGAGAATGGATTAATTAAGATTTCTTATGGACAAACTAAAAAAGGAAGTGTAACTATATCTATAAAAGATAATGGTTGCGGAATATCTAAATATGACCAGAAATTTATCTTTGACAAATTTTATAGGAGTCGAGAAGTTATAGATAATCATATACCTGGCATGGGCTTAGGTTTGGCATACGTTGATTTGCTTGTCAAGGCTCATGACGGAAAGGTGTCGGTAAACAGCGAGGAAGGAAAAGGTTCTGAGTTTACAATTACGTTACCACAAAATGAATCTATTGATGAACAGCATTAAAACAATGGCATAAATACTTTTTATATGATAAAGATATTATTAGTGGATGATGACCTAAAGAACTCAATGCTTCTGAAAAGATTCTTAGAGGTAGAAGGGTATAATGTAACGTATGCCGGTAATGGGAATATGGGTTGGGAACTTTTTAATTCTGATCATCCTGACTTGGTTCTTCTTGATATCAACATGCCTGGAATGAACGGATTTGAGTTGGCAAAAATGATAAGAAAGACAGACGACGAAGTGCTTCTGTTTTTTCTAACCGACCGTACAGAACGGGATGATAGATTGAAAGGGTTCAGCCTCAAAGGGAACGATTATATTCCTAAACCATTTTACCCGGAAGAGTTAATAGCAAGAATCAAGGAGCGTTTCGAGAATAGAAAACACGAAGTTCCACAAAACTTTATCATAGGCAACACTTTATTTAATAGAAATTTGTCTAACGTAACGTATAATAACCACACTGTCTCTCTTTCTGTACGGCAAACAGAGATATTGTCCCTTTTGGCAGAGCATCTTGGTTCAACTGTAGATCGTAAGGTTATTCTAAAAAAAATTTGGGGAAATGATAGTATAGAGAATTCATTGGCTCTTAATGTTCAGATTACTTATCTGCGTCACATATTGAAGGCCGACAACTCAATTTCTATTATCTCATTAAAGAAAAAAGGATATATTTTGATGGTTAACTAATCCCATATAAAGTATTTCAACAATTCGATGGTTTCTCTTTACAAAATAGAACTATAATAATTAAGGTTGCTTTATGTCATTCCATCTAAAAGCAACCTCTATTTTTTATAAATTTCAATTAGGATTAATCACCTAATACGATTTTATATCTACAAACCTCATACTTATCAGTACCACTTTCGACATATCGATCGATAATCTCTCCCAGTTCATCGAAGCAAACTTCATCACTAATGCATCTGGTTCCTTCCTCATTCAGAAGATACACCTCATAATAATCTGAACCGTTCAGGCAAATCAAAACATACCCCTGAAAGAGACGTCCGTTGACGCGGAACTTCAATCCAGGCAAATCCTTATATACCGTTGCCATAAATTCATGAATACCCCATGACAAAAGGACTGCTGTGTCGGTCATTGTTACCAGCTGTTCGCGGATAGTCTCGGCTATACGCATAACATAATCTTTATCCATAATGCTAAAGTATTTAATGATTACATACTAATTATTCAAACCACCCACGGTTATCTTTCTTCAGCTCTTCGATAAACTGCTCCTCGGGTAAAGCAAGAGTTTCCGCATCAGTAAAGAAAAAAATCTCGTCATAAATATATTCGGCTTCCTTATTGGCAAAGCCTTCATTTTCATCTTCAATGCTACCTGGTTGGATGACATCCAACAAAGCGGTAGGTGCGATAACAAGTTCTTCGCCATCGTTGGCTTGAACAATACGACAGACATAAGTGCTGCCGTCAAAATGATATTCCTTTGTTTTCATAATTCAATTATTTAAGCGGTATGTCACGTCCATGTTTATTGAGATATTCCATCAAACATTTCGCTTCCTCATGCGAAGCCATGTTACGGTCATCGTAGTAACGGGTATCATCTGCCATAACCTTGATACATTCCCTAATCAGTCTGTACAGGCTTTGTTGTAACGTAGGATGCATTGTAGGGATTGCAGCCGCGAAGCGTTTCGGATTGAAAGAAAAACTGTTCACCGCCATTTCCCAATCCTTGGCAAGGCGGAACTCTTTAGACTCCTGAATGTTTTTGTCCATAGTTGATTCTATTATTAAATTGAAAACTCGTTTATTTTTTCCCTCAGTTCGGCTTCCTTATTACCGGAGCCGCTTCGGGTTTTATGGTGCGAGAAATGTCTGCCGTAAAAGCCTATTCCGACGTTTTTTCTTGGTAAAATACTCTTGTTCAGGCAAGGAAGATTTTATCAAGAAATTCATTTCAAAACGTAAGGAGCAGGCGCGGCTGACTAAATTTGCACCTGATAAAACCAATGCGGTGACAAAGGAAGGGCGAAAGGAAAACTTGACATCCAGAAATTTCTGTATAAAAGGGAAAAATATAAAGGGACAAGGGTGGCGGCGGGGCAATGTGACGGATGGTGTATAACCGGAGAAATTATAAAGGTTCCCGGAGCGGCCGATGACAGAAGACGGCTCGTGCCGGATTCCGTCATCAGCCACAGATCCGGACCGAGATGATTCCAGTAGCCACAGGCTACCGGAAGATAAGGAGGTGGATAAAAAAGAGCATTAACCACACATGATACAGGGAATGATATAAAAGTCTCCCGGGACGGCCGATGACGGATGACTGCTTGTGCTGTCAGTAGAAATCAGCCAAATTCCCGGAGCGTATTGTTTCAGCAGCCAAAAGCTGCCGAAAGACAAGAAGCTGATAAAAAGGACAGCCAGAACCCTGGCGTATATAAGAGGAAGATTATAAAGGCTCCCGGAGCGGCCGATGACAGAAGACGGCTCGTGCCGGATTCCGTCATCAGCCATAGATCCGGACCGAATATCTCCAGTAGCTACAGGCTACCGGAGAAAAAGCAGGTAATTAAAAAAGTGATTCTGGCGGGCACATGAGATACCGACACAAAAAATACAGGACAGATTCCTCCGCCCTGTATCTGATACAAATCATGAATTATGGTCAGGCAGCAGCCTCTTGTGAATGAGGCTGTTGTTCGGTACTATCACTTTCTGAATGCCCTGTCTCCTGCTTTGCCTGTTCCTGCACCTGCAGAACAGCTTTCTTTTCCTCAATACGCTGGTGGCGTTTTTCGTACACCTCGTCATGCGTACCCTTGATTTCAGCCAGTTCTTCAGGCATGTGTTTCTGTGCAAATTCAAGCAACATGTCGGCTACTGCATTATTTCCGTATGCGTTACTCTTGAAATTGGCAATCAGATAATCCCTGCGGATAACAGCCTTTGCCTTTGGAGTAAGATTTGCTATAATGTTCAGTTTGTTCTCGTCAGTCAAATATGGAATATTTTCATCCACCAATCCAACGGTTGCAAAATGCTCTTTGCGAAGCGATGAAAGCAGGAAGAAATATATCATTTTATCTTCATCTGCCCCGAATTTGGCTTCGGTCAAATCAACTTCAAAAATCCGTCTCTTGGTATCATCTACCGTCTTCTCACGTGCTATTTCCTTGTTACGCTTATCCTGTTTTTCCAGCTTCTGTATCGGTGAGAGCTGTTCCTGTCCTGTAGGCTGTCCGCCAATTGAACTTTGGGTTGCCACTTCCACATAACACATGGAAATATCTTTCTGACCTATCTGAGCATACAGGCTTATCTCTCCCTCTTCGTTTCTTCGAACCAGTTCCTTACATTCTTCCATATAGTCGTTGACTTCCTGGTCATACTCCAATCTGGCTTCCCGGAATGCATCTTCCGTTTCATAGTCAGAGGACTGCAGTTCTTCCGGCAATTCTGGGTATTGGTAACATCTGCCTGAAAGTTCTGTAACTTCATAGCCCAACTCTTTAAGGCGGTTTACAGCTTCCATATCATAGCAGTATTGATTGTACCCGAGAGAAAGTAGCGGATGGGCACTTAACGCCTGAACAGACTTTTCAACAATAAATGCCGTATTCATTTCAGCAAGACAACTGCGCTTTGCACAATTTCCACAACCACCCTCACAAAACAGAGTCATGTTGTTAGTATTGTGCGGACAGGAAGCACAAACGGCCTTGTCAAAGTTGTAACGGCTAAGGTCGGTCGTATAATTACGTTCAATGTTCTTTGCCACCTCGGTAGCTTTCATACCTCTCCAACTGCCATACATAACACCCTCTTTCAGATGTTTGTCGAACACTTCTTTCTGAATATCAGTATCATAACGGCAGATTTCACTTGCCACACTGATAGTCAGTTCGTCTTTTTCCAAAAGTTCCGCTATCTCGGGAATAAGGGCTGTGAACTTCAATCGGGTACGAATATAGGTTTCATTCTTGCCAAACTGAACGGCCAAAGACTGAATGTCGTGTCGTCCGCTTTCAATGAGTTTCTGAAATGCGTTTGCTTCCTCAATAGGTGTGACATCCTTACGTTGCAGGTTCTCCGTCACCGCCATTTCCTCTGCCACCTCTTCCGACACATTCAGAATGACAGCAGGAATTTCCGTCATGTCTGCCATAAGGGAAGCTCGGTATCTGCGTTCTCCAAACACTATCTCAAACTTTCCGCTTTCTTCAATCGGGCGTACACCGATAGGCTGCAAGACCCCTTGCTGACGGATGCTGTCTGCCAGTTCCGCAAGGCTCGCCTCGTCAAAATGCTTGCGTGGGTTGTAACCGCTCGGCTGAATGTCTGCCAATGCTACCATACTGATGTTCTTTTCTTCTACTGACTGCATTCCTGTTTTTTCCATAATTCATCGAATTTAATTGTTAATAATATTTTTATTTCCCTCTGGTCGGTTCCTTTCTGCCGAACCGCCTTGGGGTTTTATGGTGCAGACAATGGATGTCGGTAAAGCCCATTCGACGTTTTTTTGAAGCAAAATACTCTTGCTCGCAAGGAAGATTTTCCTTCAAAATGCATTTCAAAACGGAAGAATCAGGCGCGACAGCCTACATTCGCACCCGATAAAACCTATGCGGTGGCAGACAAGGAATGACAGCAGGCAATAATCGCAAATAGAAATGGAATTGGCCATCGGCCTGTATAAAAGGCATCTGATAAAAGGAATGACGGCTTGGGCGGGTAAAAGAAACGGTCTGCCGGGCAAACAAAATGGGGACTCTTTCTGACTGTGACATTCCGGAGGTTCGACGGACGGCACAAGCAGAATGTGTCACCGTTTGCCCATGACGCCGTCGGCCCGGAAAGGAAAGCTGCGGACAAAAGGCGAAATGTGCCGGAGCAACAACCAGGCAGGATGCCCATATAGCGGAATACCGGTTGTTTCGACAGGTCGAAGCTCCGGCATGAAGCGGCATGATGCAGACTGCCGTTGATCGGGCACAGCCTTCCGTACCTTGAAGTGAAGGGCGGACTGCGGCACAGACACCATACCTTAGATCTTCGGGTGGGAAAGCCGGATAGAAAAGGAAGGAAATACCGGAAAGGTATTCGTATAAAAGGGCACTGGCAGGCAAGGCCATGAAGGCAGTCCTGTATGACCGCCTTCTCCTGCCTGTCAATCAACGAAGTTGAAATACCTGTCACAAAGCTCTTTCTGTCGCATGAAGCGTTCGCTCTGATAAAAGTCCACCTCGGGGTACTTGCAGAAACCGGAAACGGCGTATTTGCCGGTAGGAGTACACAAGCCGTAAAGCATAAGCCAGCCAAGAACTTCTTCTCCGCTGTTGTTCGTGTCGATGAACTGACACCCGGCACCGCGTTCCGCACCAGGAAGATTGACCGTAATAACAGCTTCTGACTCAAATTCGTTACTGTCTTCCACATACGCCAACAATGCCAGACAAAGCGGTGTTCCGAGTCCATGCTTGTAATATGTGACAAGCGGAAAAACCCATTTTCCGTCCTTTCGTAACAATGTCAGAGTCTTGCCGTCAACAACCACTTCCCTTTCTCTGATTTCATTTTCCATAATGCTACTTCTTTTAAGTTTACTTTTTTCTTTCCCTGCTTTCGGTCCTTAAAGACCTTTGCCGGATTTATTTTTCCGCATCACGAAAGTGATAACGGCAACCGGACAAATCTGGCGACAGAAATACGCTTCTCCCCGAGAAGGAAGATTTCCGTCGGCCACCGCAGGCCGTGAGGATTTGCAAGGTACAGCTGTTATCCGTTACTTTCGCGGAACAATAAGCCGGAAGGTCAGGACGGACTGCAAGGACAAAGATATAAAAGGATTGAAAGACAGATATAAAGGGAGGCGATAAAAAGGGGAAAGGAGGATAAAAAAGGCAGATGCCAGGCTATAAAAGCCAACTGGGCCCCGGCAGGACAGAACACAGGAAAACCTGCCCGATCATCACGACCGGACAGGCAAAAGGTTAAATCAATGAATCATGGTCAGGCTGCCCTGACAGTGTTTTCTTCTTCGGGAACTTCCGGCTTCGGACGCTCGGCTTCCTTAAGTGCCTCATCAATCCGCTGCTGCAAGTCCTTACATTCCTGTTTCAACCGCTCCAGTTCTTCCGCCTTGTTCCACTTCCGGGCGGTGATTTCCTGCAAGGTAGGTATTTCGTGCTGCAGCATGGCTATCTGTTTCTGCTGCTTCTCTATCAGTGACGGCATCCTTTCAAGTGCGGCCTGTGGGTAGCGTGCCGATTCAGCGAATCCCAACGGCAGGCTTCCCGACACGCCACAGCGGTATTTCAGTCCGCTTACGCCCTCGACAAAGAAAGCGTTACGGTCGAACGAGCCGGAAAGAGTGTACTCGCTGCGGACAAGCAGGTTCAGTCCCATATAGCTGCCTATGGTTCGGTATGCCTCGCTCCTGTATGTCTTGGCTATGCGGTGCAGTTCACGACCTGTCTCTTCCCGGGTAGCCTGCGGCAGATTGAGCAACAGCGTTTCCCTGTTACCGTTATAGGATGCGATATACTCCATATCCTGCCCAACCTGTGCCACGATGCGCTCTGCCTTACCGACAGCTTCCGTATTGGCTGCAATCTTACGCTCTGCACGGATGCGCTCTTTCTTGAATATGGCCTGCTCTTTCTCCAGCTGCATAATCCTGTTGTCGAGCTTGGCCTTGTTCAACAGGTCGGTATTACCTGAAAGGATAGCCACGAACTCGGCAAAGTTCATTCCGCTGTCCTCGTCCATGCTGTCCTCGTCGATGCGGCGCACGGCAATAGTGCCGTTGTTTATCTGGTTGATGAACATCTGCTTGTTTTTGAGCAAGTTGAACTTGTAGGCATCAAGCGTCTTTTCCGTTCCGTAGATTACAATATCCACCACGTTACCGCCCCAGAGTTTCACGGTGTTGCCCTTGCGTACCGCACGACCGTTGCGCTGCTCCATGTCGGCAGGTCGATCGGGTAGGTCAAGGGCATTACTGCCCTCTTCCCCCCTCAGAACCGTACGTGAGGGTTTCCCCTCATACGGCTCAAGCTTTTCAAAGTCTCTGTTCGTGTGCAGAGACCGGCTCATCCTACTTCTTGTTTCCATTGTTTTTACGAGATAATTTGAAACATTCATCATGAACCAACAGATTGCATTTCCGTCCGTCTTGTACGGTCGGCATTACATTCCATGCCTTATGCGTGTCAATCGGTTCACCACATATCGGACATTTCCGACCTTGCTTTTCCCATAGGTAAAGCAGGGATTTACGTCCTTTCAGCGTCACAAGCATCTTTGACTTCATTCTTTTATTGAAGTACAGGCGGCAGTCTGCGTCAAACGGATTCATGTCCCCCTTTATCTGCGTATATTGCAGAAAAGGAAACGAAGATGCCAGTTTCAACAAGGTAAGTTGGTCTTCTTTGCCGTTTGATTTCTTGAACTTAGCCGCAAAAGTCCAGCTGTTCCCTCGGATATTGTGCCAATAGCGGTCTTTTATCCACTGTTTCCCTTTCTTGGAATGACGGCGTTTAGCCCATTGCCACAAGGCGAGAAATATCTGATGGTCGATTCTGTGAAAAGAATCACGTGTCGCCCCATGCTGATAATATGCTCCCCATCCTCGAATTTTAGCATTCAACATCCTGATTAATGATTCCTGCTTGCAACCCTTATGACCTTTTGTCA
>UMHT01001156.1_pt1 | contig 67400 bp, 57 predicted proteins | sample 1965601 | NCBI WGS metagenome assembly UMHT01 (sample SAMEA4836105, study PRJEB28245) | human gut metagenome | biome: gut microbiome; material: fecal sample | place: Denmark | collected 2008 | reverse complement strand
TGATAGTAATACCTCTTTCCTTTTCTTCAGGAGCGTTGTCGATCTGATCGAATGATTTTACTTCAGAAAAACCTTTTTTGCCTAACACTGTAGTGATAGCAGCAGTCAACGTGGTTTTACCGTGGTCTACGTGACCAATTGTACCAATGTTTACGTGCGGTTTGGTACGTTCGAATTTCTCTTTAGCCATAGCTTTACTTGTTATTTATTTGATTAATAATCAGCATTTACATCTTTATGAGCTGTTACCGGGACTTGAACCCGGGACCTCTTCCTTACCAAGGAAGTGCTCTACCGCTGAGCTATAACAGCAGGGAAACCGGAGTTGTGGGCAAAGATGGATTCGAACCACCGAAGGCGTAAGCCAGCAGATTTACAGTCTGCCCCATTTGGCCACTCTGGTATTTGCCCCAATTATATAGAACTCTTTTTCCCTTTAACTGAATTCCCGCAGGCATTGCTGCCTTTTGACGATAATCCACTTTCTTTTGAGCCTCTTGTCGGATTCGAACCAACGACCCCGAGATTACAAATCACGTGCTCTGGCCAACTGAGCTAAAGAGGCAGGCTTAAAAAATGCAACCGTAACGTTCCAGTGCGAGCGAAACGGCTGCAAATTTAGACATTTATTTTTTACCCGCAAAATTTTAAGCGGAATTTTATTTGCTCCGTTGTTTTTCCTTGTATTTAACCAGTTGTTTACCCAAAGCTTCCAGACAAAGATCCACTGCTTCTTCAAACGTATCACAAACCTTATTCGCATAAAGCTCACCATTGGGAACCAATACTTTCACCCCGGCTTCTTTATTTTCGGCTGTTTCTGGTTTAACTACCTTTAATGACACCTCTACTTTCTCTATATCGTCGTAAAATTTCTCCAACTTGGCAGCTTTCTTCTGGATAAAAGCCTGCAACTGCTCTGACGCATCAAAGTGAATTGATTGAATTCTAACTATCATACTTACCTCCTTTTCTTTAGGCCCGAGGATGAGCCTGATTATACACTTTTTTAAGTTCTTCAAAAGTAGTATGCGTATAAACTTCCGTAGTCGCCAAACTTTCGTGACCGAGCAACTCTTTTATCGAGCCCAAATCAGCGCCGTTATTCAGCATAGCCGTTGCAAAGGTATGCCTCAATACATGGGGACTTCTTTTTTTTACAGTTACTACCTTTGACAGGTTTCGCTTCACAATATATGCTACGATACTGCGGTTGAGCCTCTCTCCGGTCTTCCGGATAAAAAAAGCATCCGAACGAACCGGCAATGCCTGATTCCGCACATTGACATATTCTTGCATAGAACACCTTAACTCCTCATCAAAGGGTAGCAGACGCTGTTTGTTTCGTTTTCCCGTCACCTTAATGAGGGAAGCGGAAAAATCTATGTCCTTGTCATCCAACCCGATCAACTCCGAAAGCCGCATGCCGGTGGCATAAAACATTTCGATAATCAAACGGTCGCGACACCCTTCAAATCCTTCTCCAAAGTCTACATCGTCCAGCAGCCTATTCACATCACCTTCTCTCAAAAAAACAGGAAGCGGCTTCTTTTTCTTCGGCCCCGTTATTTTCTGTAACGGATCCGCCGCAACCATTCCTTTTCGCAAAAGATATTTATAATACGACCGGACAGAACTCAACTTTCGATTTACCGTATTTGGCGCGCAACCCCTATCCATCAAGGAAGTAATCCATTCACGAATAAGTCCCGCATCCACATCCGACGGAGTCAGATCTCCCAACAGCTCCTCACCGAACTTCTGCAGCTCAAGAATATCTGCCTGATAGTACCTTACGGTACCTTTGGAATAATTCCTCTCATACAGAAGATAGTCAAGAAAAGAATCTGTCAACAACATATCGTTACATCTAAATCATGCAACGAATGTATGAAAAAGAATCCAATAATTCAAAGGAAATTACGAATTATTAATCTTCTACTTGTTGAAGTTGCTGAACGTAAACTGCACGCTCTTTCTTAAGTCTTTTAGTCACAGACGGTTTATCAAACTGCTGTCTGCTTCTCAACTCTTTAACGATACCAGTCTTTTCAAATTTTCTTTTAAATTTCTTCAGCGCTTTTTCAATGTTTTCGCCTTCTTTTACAGGTACTACAATCATTTTTTTGTTTTTAAAATTTAATGGTTTATAAAATCTCACGATCAAATTGAGCGGCAAAATTACACATACTTTCTTTATCCACAAAACTTTCGGCAAAAAAAACGATAATCGCAACACAAAATACTTGCCTTTCTTACTGGCAGTTACCCAAATTTCCGCACAGAAGTCTCCGCTTATGGCAGCAAGACTGATAAAATAGCGGAATCTGCTCCGTAATTGGAGTAAAGTGAGTATATTTGAAAGCGCTTATCAATACCTTATATAGTATGAATTCAACAATAAACAATCGTATCGCCGCCTTACGGGCGCACATTGCCCAAGAGCAGATACAGGCTTTTATCATCCCCAGCACCGACCCTCACCTCAGTGAATACGTTGCACCCCACTGGCAGTCGAGAGAATGGATATCCGGCTTTACGGGTTCTGCCGGTACGGTAGTCGTCACAGCCAAAGACGCCGGACTGTGGACAGACTCCCGCTACTTCCTGCAAGCCGCCCGGCAGTTAGAGGGCACCTGCATCACATTATATAAAGAGATGCTTCCCGAAACGCCAAACATTCCCGAATTCCTGAGTGCGCATTTGCAGGAAGGAGACTGCGTGGGAATAGACGGGAAAATGTTTTCTGCCGAAGAGGTGGAACACCTGCAAAAGGAACTGAAGAAAAGCGGCATCTGCATAAAAAGCATCGCCGACCCGATGCAACTGTTGTGGACCGACCGACCTGCAATGCCTTTAGCGCCGGCCTTTGTTTACGACACAAAGTATGCCGGAATGAGCTTTACAGAAAAGTTGCCCGCCGTCCGGCAGGCCATGGAAGCAACCGGGGCAGACTCCTTGTTGCTGTCGGCTTTGGATGAGATAGCCTGGCTGCTCAACATCCGGGGGAATGACGTGCACTGCAATCCGGTTGTCGTGAGCTACCTGCTGATTGAGAAAGACAAAGTGAATTATTTCGTTCAGCCACAAAAGGTTACACCCGAACTGGCCGAATACTTCAGCGCAAACGGCATCTCTGTGCACCCGTATGAAGAGATAGGCGATTACCTCAACAGCTTCAATGCCCATAGCATCCTGATGAATCCCGCAAAAACCAATTACGCCATCTACTCGGCAATCCGCCCCGGATGCCTGATAATCAACGGCGCATCGCCCGTAGCCCTGCTGAAAGCCATTCGCAACAAACAGGAAATAGCCGGAATCCATGCAGCCATGCAGAGAGACGGCGTGGCATTAGTCAAGTTCCTGAAGTGGCTGGACGAAGCAGTTCCCGCAGGAAAAGAAACGGAAATCAGCGTAGACAAAAAGCTGCACACATTCCGGGCCGCGCAACCGCTGTATATGGGAGAAAGTTTCGACACGATCGCCGGCTATAAGGAGCATGGGGCTATTGTCCATTACGAAGCCACCCCCGAAACGGACGTCACACTGAAACCGGAAGGTTTTCTGCTGCTGGACTCCGGAGCGCAATACCTGGACGGCACAACGGACATAACCCGCACCATCGCACTGGGCCCCCTGACAGAAGAGGAAAAGACCGACTACACTTTAATACTGAAAGGACATATCGCATTGGCAATGGCAGTATTTCCCGAAGGAACCCGCGGAGCGCAACTGGATGTATTGGCACGCATGCCGATATGGAAAGAACGCATGAACTACCTGCATGGCACCGGCCATGGAGTGGGACATTTCCTCAATGTACACGAAGGTCCCCAAAGCATCCGGATGAACGAAAATCCCGTTGCCTTGCAACCGGGCATGGTTACGTCCAATGAACCGGGCGTGTACAAAGCCGGAAGTCATGGCATCCGCACCGAGAATTTAGTGCTGACCGTTCCCGCTGGTGAAGGGATGTTCGGCAAGTACCTAAAATTCGAGACACTCACCCTCTGCCCCATCTGCCGGAAAGGCATCATCAAGGAGTTGCTGACAGCAGAAGAGATAGGATGGCTGAACGACTATCACCGGACTGTATACGAGAAATTGTCGCCGGACCTGAACAATGACGAAAGAGAATGGTTGAAAGAAGCATGCAAGGCAGTGATTCGCGATTAACCTTAATTGCCAAGCGCTGCCCCAATCATCAACCCTCAATCATTAATCATTAATTACTAATCTCTAATTATTAATCTTTAATCACTAAGCATTAATCATTAATTACTAATCGCTAATTATTAATCACTAATTAAGATGGCACTAATAAAATCAGTACGAGGTTTCACTCCCGAAATTGGAGAGAACTGTTTTTTGGCAGACAACGCCGTTATCATCGGTGATGTAAAGATGGGGCGGGACTGCAGCATCTGGTTCAGCACCGTACTACGCGGGGATGTCAACTCCATCCGCATCGGAAATGGCGTGAACATCCAAGACGGAAGCGTGCTGCACACCTTATATGAGAAATCCACAATTGAGATAGGCGACCATGTTTCTGTGGGACATAACGTAACCATTCATGGAGCTGCAATCAGGGATTATGCGCTAATAGGCATGGGCTCCACCATTCTGGACCACGCCGTAGTGGGTGAAGGCGCCATAGTAGCCGCCGGTTCATTGGTACTTAGCAATACCGTAATAGAACCGGGAAGCATCTGGGGAGGCGTACCTGCCAAGTTCATCAAAAAGGTGGATCCGGAACAGGCGAAAGAATTGAATCAGAAGATTGCACACAACTACCTGATGTACTCAAGTTGGTATAAGGAATAAAGGCATCCGGCCGTTTACTAAAACTCCGCCGACGATTTAGTAAATCGTCGGCGGAGTTTTAGTAAATCTTTGAAAAGGATTTACCGGAAGATTTCAAGCAGGGAAAGAGAAAGCAAAAACCGGTTTAAAAGTTTATCATATTCAGCACCCTATCCGTTGCACCGGCATTGTCGGTAACGTAGAGCCCGGCATTCATCCCGCTCTCACGCAGGAACTCCTCATCTTCCAGCATACGGTCGAGCAGCGCTTTCAATTCCTCATAGCTCTTGATGGAGAAGCCGCCCTTCGCCTCCAAAAGCCGGATAGCCTCTTGGAACTTCTGATATTTCGGTCCGAAGATTACCGGAATTCCATATACAGCAGCCTCCAATGTATTGTGAATGCCTACCCCGAATCCCCCACCGATATAAGCGATCTCTCCATAGCGATAGATCGAGGAAAGCAGCCCGAAGCAGTCTATTATCAGGCAATCCGCCTTACGGACATTCTTTTCATCCGCACGAGTGTAACGCACATACGGGCGCTTCAGCTTACGGATTATCTCCACCAAATGATTTTCATCGATAACGTGCGGAGCAATTATCAGTTTCACCTCCGGATGCTGATTGAAATATTCAATAAACAAGTCCTCATCGGGCTGCCAGGAACTTCCGGCGACAAAAGTCATCGTATTGTTCTTGAACAACTCAACCAAAGGCAAGTCCTTAGCCTCCTCCCGGATCTGAAGCACGCGGTCGAACCGGGTGTCGCCCACTACCGTCACCCGGTTGATGCCAATCTTGGCCAGGTAACGTTTGGAACGTTCATTCTGCACAAACAGATGGTCAAAGTTACGCAGCACGTTTCGGTACGTACCGCCATACCATTTAAAGAATATCTGTCCGCGACGGAAGATGGAAGACACACTGTAAACAGGAATACGGCGCTTATGCAGCTCATCCAAATAGTTCTTCCAAAACTCATATTTGATGAAGAACGCCATGCAGGGGTTCACCAAATCAAGGAACTTCTTCACATTGCGCGGCTTGTCGAAAGGCAGGTAACACACAATATCCGCCCCCCGGTAGTTTTTGCGTACTTCGTAGCCCGACGGCGAAAAGAATGTCAGCAGAATACGATAATCAGGATATTTGGCACGAATCTTCTCAATCAGCGGACGCCCCTGTTCAAACTCGCCCAAGGAAGCCGCATGGAACCAAATGTAGCGTGCATCCTTCTCCAACTGTTGCCGGAGCAGCTCATACACCACCCAGTGCCCTTTCATCATCTTTCGTGGCTTACGGCTGAAAGGGGCAGCCAGATGCACCGCAATATCGTAGATTATTATCGCTAAGTTATAAAGCATACTATCTTAATTAAGAATGAATAATGAAGAATGAAAACGGTATGACAAGAAATCCCTCATTCTTGATTATTTATTTCAACGTTTCGATAGCACGCTGTATGCGGGCCAGTGTCTCTTCCTTACCCAACAAGGCAGTAATATCAAACATGTGCGGGCCCTTGCACTCACCCACCACCGCCAGACGGAAAGCATTCATCACATTGCCCATGTGATACCCTTTCTCCGTAATCCAGCCGATCACTATATCCTCAGACGGTTTTGACGAGAAGTCCTCAATGCCGCGGAGCACTTCCATCAACTCTTCCATGATGCGCGGGGTATCCTCCGACCAGCGCTTCTTCACGTCCTTCTCGGCATACTGCCGGGGAGCGGTGAAGAAGAAGCGGGCTTGATCCCACAACTCTTTCACGAAGTTGACGCGCCCTTTCACTAAAGACACCACCGTAGTGAGGAATGTATCGCTGTATGCGTCCGGATTGACGCCGTTCTCTTTCAACACCGGTTTGAAAAGTTCCGCAAGTTCCTCATCCGATTTTTGAAGAATATATTCATGGTTGAACCACATACCTTTCTTATAATCGAACTTAGCTCCCGATTTGCTGCAATGGCTCAAATTGAAAAGCCGCACAAGATCGTCCATCGACATCAATTCCTGGTCATTGCCCGGGTTCCAGCCCAGCAAAGCAAGGAAGTTGATAACAGCTTCGGGCAGATATCCCGACTCGCGGTAACCGGAAGACACCTCACCCGTTTTAGGGTCGTGCCATTCCAGCGGGAACACCGGAAAGCCAAGACGGTCACCGTCGCGCTTGCTGAGCTTACCGTTACCTTCGGGCTTCAGCAACAACGGCAGGTGAGCAAAAGCCGGCATCGTATCTTCCCAGCCGAAAGCACGATACAGCAGAACGTGCAACGGAGCCGAAGGCAACCACTCCTCACCGCGAATCACATGGGAAACCTCCATCAGATGGTCGTCCACAATGTTTGCCAAATGGTAAGTGGGCAGTTCGTCTGCCGATTTATAAAGAACTTTATCATCAAGGATAGATGAATTGATCACCACTTCGCCGCGAATCAGGTCGTTCACATGCACATCCTCATCGGGCTCTATCTTGAAACGAACCACATACTGCCTGCCTTCAGCAATCAACGCGTCCACCTCTTCTTTGGAAAGCGTCAGCGAATTGCGCATTTGCATACGCGTAGAGGCATCATACTGGAAATTGGCTATCTCCGCACGCTTGGCATCCAGCTCTTCAGGAGTATCGAAGGCGATGTAAGCCTTGCCTGCATCCAGCAGCACCTGTACATACTTCTTGTATATCTCACGACGTTCGGACTGGCGGTACGGCCCATGTTCTCCTCCAAAGCTGACACCTTCATCAAAAGGAATGCCCAACCATTTGAAAGACTCCAATATATATTCTTCCGCCCCCGGTACGAACCGGTTAGAATCAGTATCTTCAATACGGAAAATCAAATCTCCTCCATGCTGACGCGCAAAGAGATAATTATATAACGCAGTACGCACACCGCCGATGTGCAACGCCCCGGTAGGACTTGGGGCAAAACGGACTCTGACTTTTCTTTCTGTCATAATCTATCTTACTTATGAATAAATTAGACGGCAAAATTAAACCTTTTTTTCCATACTATTGTTTTTTTTTGTACTTTTCGCAAAAATTTCAACCGATATGAGTTATTTCAAAGGAAAAAACAAAGAGTTCTCGTTCAGAGATTTGATATATAAGGCGCTTATTTTCATAGGCACCGTCGGGGTTATTGTCTATTTTCTGCCGAGGGACGGCAAGTTCAACTACCAGTTCGATATTGACAAACCCTGGAAGTACGGACAACTGATGGCCACCTTCGACTTCCCCATCTACAAAGACGACCAAGTTGTGAAAAGAGAGCAGGACAGCATCTTGGCTTCTTTCCAACCCTATTTCCAACTGGACAAGAACACAGAAAAAGAAGTGATCAAGAAGCTGAAAAACGATTACCAGACGCATTTGCGGGATGTCCTGCCCTCTACCGATTACATCCGCCATATAGAGAAAATACTCTCCGAGGTGTACCGGGCAGGGATACTCTCCACCGAAGAACTGGGGCAACTGCACAAGGACAGCACATCCGCCATCATGGTGATAAACGACAAGCTCGCCAGCCAACGGGACATCGACAAACTTTATTCCGTCAAGCAGGCGTATGCTTATCTTCTCACCGCCGACACCATGCATTACCAGCCGAACATACTCCGGCAATGCTCCCTCAACGAATACCTGTCGCCCAACCTCACCTACGACGTCCAGCGAACAGAGACCGCAAAGAAAGAAGTCCTCGACAACTACTCATGGGCAAACGGCATCGTCTTGAGCGGGCAGAAAATCATCGACCGGGGCGAGATAGTCAACCAAGAAACTTACAACATCCTCGAAAGCCTGCGTAAAGAATCCATCCAGCGCAGTGAATCCATCGGCCAGAAGCGGTTGATGCTGGCCGGGCAGGTGCTGTACGTAAGTATCTTCATGCTCTGCTTTATGCTCTATCTCGACCTTTTCCGCAAGGACTATTACAACCGCAAGGGCAGCCTCTCGCTGCTTTTCGCCCTTATCATGTTTTATTGTGTGGTAACGGCCATTATGGTAGCCAACAACATATTCAATGTCTACATCATTCCTTATGCCATGCTGCCTATCATAATACGCGTGTTCCTCGACTCAAGAACCGCTTTCCTCACGCAAGTCGTCACCATACTGATTTGCTCCATCTGCCTGCGCTATCCGCATGAGTTTATCCTGCTGCAACTTACGGCAGGCCTGATCGCCATTTTCAGTCTGAGAGAGCTGTCGCAACGCTCACAGTTGTTCCGCACAGCCATTCTGGTAATCCTGACCTATATGGCCGTTTACTTTGCTTTTGAACTGATAACCGAAAACGATCTGTCGAAACTGAATGGCAGCATGTACACCTACTTCATAATAAACGGCGTGTTGCTGCTCTTTACCTATCCGCTGCTTTTCCTGGTGGAAAAGACTTTCGGCTTCACATCGAACGTCACTTTAGTGGAACTGTCCAACATCAACAACAGCCTATTGCGGCGCATGTCGGAAACTGTACCGGGCACGTTCCAGCACTCCATGCAGGTGGCCAACCTTGCCGCCGAAGCCGCCAACCGCATCGGAGCGAAAAGCCAGTTGGTGCGTACGGGAGCCCTATACCATGACATCGGCAAAATGGAGAACCCGGTGTTCTTCACCGAGAACCAGTCGGGCAGCGTCAACCCACACAAGAACCTCAGCTACGAACAGAGCGCACAGGTCGTGATCAGCCACGTAACGGACGGATTGAAACTGGCGGAAAAGAGCAATCTTCCCAAAGTCATCAAAGACTTCATCACAACCCATCATGGTCGTGGAAAAACAAAATATTTCTATATATCCTGGAAGAACGAACATCCCGACGAAGAGCCCAACGACGAGTTATTCACCTATCCGGGCCCCAATCCGTTCACCAAGGAGCAAGCTATCCTGATGATGGCAGACTCCGTAGAAGCGGCATCACGCAGCCTGCCCGAATATACGGAGGCAAGCATCAGCAATCTGGTAGACAAAATAATCGATTCGCAGGTAGAGGAAGGTTATTTCAAGGAATGTCCCATCACTTTCAAAGACATAGCGACAGTGAAAAACGTCTTCAAAGAGAAGTTGAAAACGATCTACCACACCCGCATCAGTTATCCCGAACTTAAAAAGTAGAACCTATGGAAGTCAGCGCCAAAGAACGCCAAAGAGCAGAACATCTGTTGCAAAGCCAACGGATCCAATTGCACCAGATTGAAAGTTTCAGTTTTATGAAACGGTATCGCCGGGACCCTCACGAAAATATCGCGGGAGGAAAAGACCGGTATGGTCCGGGGATATTCGTCTTTCATCTAAAAGAAAAACAGGACAGAATCCTGCATATGCCGCCTTTCAAACATCCGTCATCACTCGTCCGCTTTCTTGTGTCGCAAGGAATACCTTTCGCCAACTACTCTCCATGCAACCGGAGTGAAGGCACGCTTCCGGCAGAAACCTATCAGCGTCCTTCTCTGTATATGTTCTGGTTCTTTATATTATTCCTCACGTTTCTGATATTGGGATACTATTCCATCAGCGGCGATGCCTGGTGGGGATTCATTCCCGCCATACTATCGTTCGGGCTGAGCCTCTTCTTCATCTGCATGCTGATGACCCGGTTCTGCTACCTGACATTGGACAATGATGCCCTTACTGTGCACAGCGTAGGAAGAACAATCCGTTACCCCTATACGGACCTGCGAAAAGTAAATTTCGATTTTGCCCGCGAACAGACGTTCACGCACATCATGGAATTGCTCGACAAAGACTACCGCTACCGTCTTTTTTATATCGGGAGGGTTTCGAGAAAGAGGCTGAACGAAATTGCCGAACGGTTACAACAAGCCGGAGTGGATGCAACATGCAGCCTCAACGACAACAAACGCTTCTATCAGGACAAAAGAGGAAGTGGCGAGCTGTGAATCAGGAAGTGACAACTAATCATTAATGGCTTCAAGCAGCCCTGCGCACGCATCCTCCAAGACGTCAAGCACATATTCAAAGCCCTCAGCTCCTCCGTAGTAGGGATCGGGAACATGGTCGGCATGGGTGAACTTGGTACAATACTCTGTCATGCGGTGTATCTTTTTCCACTCTTCGGTGGAAGGCGCCCGCTCCTTCAAATCATCAATATTACGGTCGTCCATTCCGATGATTAAATCGAAATTGTAGAAATCATCCGTACGTACCGGACGGGAACGATGTGTCAGGTTGTAACCGCGGCGTGCAGCGTGGGCACACATTCTGCTATCGGGCAGTTCTCCCTGGTGGTAGGAAAGGATACCCGCCGAATCAATGACAAACTCGTCTTCACGCCCTGCCTGCTCTATTAAATGCTTCATCACCCCTTCTGCCGAAGAAGAACGGCAGATGTTGCCGAGGCAGACAAACAGTATTTTTTTCTTATCTTTCATAATCAAACATGTTTGCTATTTATAGTTCCTACATCGGATCCACGTCATAATACACAATCAATGACTTGAAACGGTCTTCCATAACCATGTCTCTTTGCACTTGCAACAACAGTTCGCGAACACGCGCCATAGGTGCTTTCGTTTCAATCTTCACCACGATTTTACGGATAAACAACGTTTGCACACGCGCCACCGGCGGTTTGTCCGGCCCCAGCACCCGGTTTCCGAAAATAGCACTCAACTTGCCCGCCATAGTCTGCGCCATTAAATCGAGTAAGGTTTCATTACGATTCTTCAGATACACATATACCAACCGATAGTAAGGCGGATAATGAAAGATTTGCCGTTCGGCAAGCTGTCCGTTCACCATGCCTTCATAGTCGTTACCAATCACTTGAGGGATAATGGAATGCTCGATACTCTTGGTTTGCAGCACCACCCTTCCCCGTTTGTTCTTCCGCCCTGCACGCCCTGCCACCTGAGCCATCAGTTGAAAGGCACGCTCATAGGCGCGAAAATCCGGATAATTCAGCATTGTATCGGCATTAAGGATGCCCACCACACTCACGTGGTCGAAGTCCAATCCCTTAGAAACCATTTGCGTCCCGATAAGAATATCCGTTTTTCCCTGTTCGAAATCCGCAATTATACGCTCGTAAGCAGAACGCGTGCGGGTTGTGTCCAAGTCCATACGGGCAACGGCCGCCTCAGGAAACAGGCGCTTGACGTCATCCTCTATCTTCTCCGTACCAAAACCGCGATTGCGTAAATCCACCCCTTCACAGGCCGGACAGATGCGGGGCAGTTGGTAGGTGTATCCGCAATAGTGGCATGTCAATTGGTTCAGCCCCTTGTGATATGTCAAACTCACATCACAGTTCTTGCATTTAGGCACCCATCCGCACGTATGGCACTCTATCATCGGTGCAAACCCTCTGCGGTTCTGAAACAGTATAACCTGCTCTTTCTGCTCCAAAGCCTCACGAACATACTGCAACAGCAAAGGAGAGAACGGGCCGTTCATCCGCTTCTTGCGCTGTAATTCTTTAATATCCACCGGAATAATTTCCGGCATCTGTATCTCTTTATATCTTTCTTTCAATTCCACCAGTCCGTACTTGCCGGAGGTAGCATTGTACCAGGTTTCCACTGACGGAGTCGCCGTACCCAACAGAGTTTTGGCGCCATACAATGCAGCCAGCACAATAGCTGCATTACGTGCATGATAACGGGGAGCCGGATCTTGTTGCTTATAAGTATTCTCATGTTCCTCGTCTACAATAATCAGCCCCAAATTGCGGAAAGGCAAAAAGACCGAAGAACGCACCCCCAAAATAATGTCGTATCCGCTATCCGATAGTTGTTTCTGCCAAATCTCCACCCGTTCGGCATCGGGAAACTTGGAATGATAGATGCCGAGGCGCGAACCGAATACCCGTTTCAGCCGTTCGGTGATTTGTGTAGTCAATGCTATTTCCGGCAACAGATACAACACTTGTTTCCCCTGCCGGATGACCTCCTCTATCAGATGAATGTAAATCTCAGTCTTTCCACTGGATGTAACTCCATGCAACAGGCAAACATTTTTAGTCCGGAAACTATCCACGATCTCATCGTGTGCACGCTGTTGATGTCCATTCAAGGGATTCAGGGAGAATGTGTTTCCGGCAAAAGCTGTATTCAATCGGCCAATCTCCTGCTGATAGACCTCAAAAACTCCCCGTTCCACCAATCCGTTAAATACGGCAGGAGTAGCGGAAGCCCGTTGCAAAAGTTCTTTCTTCGCTACCTCCTTCTGCACCTTTCCCAAACAGCCGGATAGCTCTATGTACTTCATCAACAGATCCAATTGTTTGGGAGCACGACGCTGCAATTCATCAAAAAAGAAATGCAAACGATGCTCATTACTTGCCGCTTTCGTCAGACGCACGCGGGTTTCCGTTCTTGGCTTGTAAGTGCGCTTCAATTCTTCTTTTACGAAAATGGCTTCTTTGTCCAATAAGGATTTTATAACAGACAGAATATTTTTGACGCCACTCTCTTTTTCCAGCTTCGTAACACATTGTTCGGGTTCTGCGGAGAGTAGATCCAAGATTTTCAGTTCCTTATCCGACAATTGCACATCCGGCTCGAAGTCGGGATTGTATTCCACCATTGTTTCGCTTTCCAACTTCAATCCCGAAGGAAGAGCCGCCTTGTAAACATCCCCTTGAGTGCAGAGGTAATAATCAGCCAGCCATTCCCAAAACTTGAATTGTGCGGGCAACAGGATCGGATGCGCATCCAGCAAGGCACTCACCTCTTTCACCTCATACTCTGTCGGCGCAGAATAATGTATATTCCGCACAATCGCAGTATAATACTTCTTCCGCCCGAAAGGCACTATCACCCGGCAACCAATCTGTACATCTCCCGCCATCTCTTCCGGGAGAGAATACGTAAAGCTACTATGCAGGGGAAGGGGCAATATGACATCAACGAACTTTTCCATTATAGCGGCAAAGATAAAACAAAAAAATGGCGCTACCAATCAAAATCGGTAGCGCCATAGAGTCTATATATTCGTTAACCCTCTTTAGAAGATATAAGCAGCGGAAATCTGCCAGGTCTTAGTTTTCACCCCGGCATCCTTCAACTCTTTCAAATCAAAACTGTCACCTAACGGAATCTGATAATTAACACCAATCTGTAAGTGTTTTATCAATTTTACACCTGCACCAAGATTCAAACCAACCTGCGTACTTTTCTTATCAAAATCTTCCTTATTCATATCCTTAAAATTAAAGAAGAAGTCAGGACCGGCTGCTACAAACACGCCCAGCATGCTACCCAGACCAATTGTATACTTCAAATTGACAGGGATCTCAATACCTTGCTGCTTCCAATCATTTTCTCCTCGCTGCGAGTATAGCAAAGCACCATCCACTCCCAAACCAACAACAGGAATTGTAACTTCCGCCATCGGACCGAAAAAGAAACCGGTAGTATTATCACTTTTCAAAATATCCTTCGCCTCTTTGGAGAAACTCAGTTTTGACAAATTCAAACCGCCTTTCACACCAAACTTAATAAGTTGAGCCTGGGCAGGCATAGCCATTGCCAAACAGCATATAGCTATCATAAAAGCACTAAAAATCTTTTTCATAATTCAATATGTTTAAATTTTCGGGACAAATATATGTAAAATATCCCTAAAAAGAACAATGAGTATCCCAAATTGTTCATAGTAGCGGCAAAACTTCAAACACCTTGCCTTTGTATATCCTGCCCGGACTTCGGTTTAAATTCTCTTATTTACCTGCCTGTTGTTGCAGTGATTATTCTACGCATAAAGCAGATATACCACATGTAAAAACCGATTATACCGCATGTCTTTTACCAGCCGGCCTTGAGTTCAAAATTTATATGTAAAGTAACCGAAAATTGCCCGACGCATTGCCGGAAAACATAGATTGACTACCTTTGCAGAAACATTCTTTATCAGGATCACATTCCTTTTTATTACAGATTATGATAGAAATCAGAAAAACCGAAATCACAGAACTTGCCATCCTTATGGATATCTTTGAACAGGGAAAGCGCATCATGCGCAAGAACGGGAACACCAAACAATGGACCGGCGGCTACCCTACCGAAGAGATTATCAAAAAAGATATTGAAAACGGGAACAGCTATGTATGCCTTGATGAAGAACAGAAAATAGTGGGAACCTTCGCCTTCATACAAGGAGATGACCCTACCTATGCGCACATCTATGACGGTGCATGGATAGATGACAAACAACCTTACGGCGTTATCCACCGTCTGGCCAGTACGGAAGACAGCAAAGGCGTAGCATCTGCCTGCCTGCAATGGTGCTACCGCCAAATACCCAATCTACGTGCAGACACACATCGTGACAACCACATCCTGCAATATATCCTCAAAAAATACGGCTTCCAATACTGCGGCATCATCTACCTGCTAAATGGAGATGAACGACTGGCTTTCCAAAAACTGTAAAGGCAGAAATAGAACACTCATTCACCTATGTATTTCTTTTTCAACTCCTCCACACTCGTTCCGGTGAAATACTCCTCTACGAAATCCCAACGCTGATCGTCCGTCAAGATGTCAGTGCCAAAGAAAGAAGAAAACAAGTCTATCTGTTCTTCAAAAATACGTTCGTTCGTGTCCAAAATAAGATTATGGTATTCATTGGAATCTGCCAACTGTTGCAGAAGACCGGGGTCATTGAACCGGACATGCACACAAGGCGTTCCACCACCTTCTACGCTGAACGAAAGACAGTCGAGCATAGAAAGAAGATTGAGCAGCATATTCAAATCGGAAAACGGAGTGCAATAGAACTGCAAACGCTCGCCTTTAGTGCCTGCAATGCGCTGAGTAAACAGTTTTTGATAACGCGACAAGAGCAGGTCGAAACCTTTGGTAACCGTAAACGAAAGCTCATTTGATTCTTTCTTCTTGACACTGCTGATGTAGCTCACACTGCGCCCTTCTTCAGTACGGCTCTCCAGCAACGAACCAATGAAACGTTTGGCAGAGGGAACATCCATGCCATGCTCGGCAAACACCGCGCGCAGCTCTTCTTCATCGAAACGGCCTTTCGTTTTCAACAAAGCGGTTTTCAGCATCGTCACCAAACTTTTGAACAGTGAATCCATACGCTGGCGGATCACCGCCGTATCCTCTTTCAGCAACACCTCGTGCTTGCCAACGGAGACGGCACGAGAGCCTTCCCATAACGTTCCGTTATTCAGCTTCTGTTTGAACTCCCTATACCCCAATTCAGGAAAACGTTCCTCCCAAAGACTATCCAAACGTGCACGATAAACGTTTTCCTCACCCTCCACTTTCGTCAGATAAGCCTGGAATTCGCTCGCAAAGGCATCACCTGTTTTATCTTGGATGTATCCCTCCGTCAGCAGATTTTGCGGGCTCACCTCCAGCAGACGCCTTCCGTAACGTTGTGACAGATCATCCTCCAACCATAACAGAGCGGTTTTGATGAGTTGCCCCAACTCGGATTCATACTCCAGCTTGTTTTTTGTACGCGGCAGCTTTACCACAAACTCAAAGTCGGACAGCGATACGAGAATTTCTTCTTTCTCCCCCTTCATCCGGTATACTTCCATGAGTTTTTTCAAGATCAACGCCAACTGGTCCTGCGCAATATTGCCGGTTTGATGCAAGCGTTTCATATAATAAAAGTCGCGTTCATGATAGTCGGTGGCAGCAACACCCTGAACATCCGCATCACGAGCAGCACGACCTATTTCCTGAATATAATCGACGAAAGTACTGGAAGGCGCCACATGGTAGACGCGGTCGATATCACTGATATCTACTCCCATACCGAAAGCTTTTGTGGCAACAATCATCCGTTTCATGCCTTCCTTAAATTCTTGTACAATGGCTGCTTTCTGTTCTTTGTCTTTCTTGCCATAATAAGAAGCCACCAAACGCCAGTCGGCAGAACGTACCCAGGTTTTTATACGCATGTCTATGCCACCTGCAAAGGGATAGTAGAGCAGTGTTTTATGTCCGTCGAGAAAGTTTTCCACACGTTCGGATATGACACGCTGTTTTCCTTTGTCGTAAGTTTCTCCCTCCTCCAGCGTAAGCTGCCGGATATCAAAACCGATATTCTTACGCTTCACCGTACCAACATAAAGCACACAAGGCTCCATTTGCAACGAACGGATAGTTTCGAATACCATATCATTGCCACCCTTGGGATTCCATACGGCAGTGGCAGTCAACGCAAACAAGGGAAATGTATAACCGAGATTCTGCTTCAAGGCACTCAGATAACGCCCCAAAAACCAGTAGTCCACACGAAACTCTTTGCCCCAGGTGGTTACCGTATGCGCCTCATCAATAACAACCATACCAATACGACGGTTGCCTACGAAGTGTTTTATATCATAAGAAAGCAACAGTTCAGGAGAGAGATAAAACAAATCGACCTCACCTTCACGCACTGCCCGGTAAACTTCCATTTTCTGCTCCGGCGAAAGGTCGGAAGATGCATACGCCACACGCTGATAGCCCAAATCCTGCAAGCCCTCTACCTGATCGACTATCAAAGCCTTTAAAGGAGAAACAACAATGGTCAGCAGATTATATTCTTTCCCCAAATAAATAGCCGGAAGCTGGAACAATAAGGATTTTCCCGAACCTGTCGGAGCAGTCAGCAGAATGTTCTCCGGCTCTGCCTCTCTTTTCTGCGCCTTTTCCGCTTCCCGGATCACATTCTCAATCAGTTGCCCCTGAGAGATACAAAGCGTCTCTCTGCTCCTAAACAAGTCTGCGTAAATCTCAAGGTTACGGAAGTGGTCGTAACCATACGTATCTTTCAAAAGTTCCGTTACGCCTTGCCGGCAGTTCTCGGGCAAATGGCGTTCTTTCAATTCGGGCAAACGGGGTACCTCTCCTGTTTGTGTCATCATTAATGCTATGAAAAAAAGAAAAGAGATAGTATCCCAGCCATAGCAAAGGCCTTCGTACTACCTCTTCCTATAATTTGTCTTATCCTCAAATCGGCGGATAAAATTCAATCAAAGCGTATTAATACTCCTCCTCGTTGAAGAAGAAATCTTCTTTGCTGGGATAATCGGGCCAAATATCTTCAATACTTTCATAAATCTCGCCTTCATCTTCCATTTCCTGCAGGTTTTCAATAACCTCAAGCGGAGCACCCGAACGCATGGCATAATCTATCAGCTCGTCCTTAGTTGCCGGCCAAGGGGCATCTTCCAATTTAGATGCTAATTCCAATGTCCAATACATAGTTTCTAAGTATTAAAATTGTGAATATTAATTCCTATTTTTATTTTTCGGCAAAAGTATAACAAAATATTTCACTTGCAACTATTATTCCAAAATATTTCTTCTTTTTTCTCGTCTTGATTCATTTTACGCGAAAGAACAAACAAATAGTCAGACAAACGATTGACGTAAGCCAACAACTCCGAAGAAATATCTGCCTGCTCTGCCAAAGTAAGAATACGGCGTTCGGCACGACGGCAAACGGTGCGGCAAATATGGCAAACAGCCGCTCCCCGACATCCGCCCGGAAGCACGAAAGCGGATAAGGGAGGAAGCGTATCATCCAACCGGTCAATTTCATGCTCTATCGTTTCCACTTGTTCCGGAGTAATGATGCTCGCTTCCTTGAGTCTGGTCCTTTCGCGATCTGTTGCAAGATAAGAGCCTACCGCAAACAGCCTGCCCTGCACCTTTTGCAGAAACAGCTTGTCGTGCTCATCAGAAAGGAAAGTAATGAGAAATCCCAAATGGGAATTCAATTCATCCACCGTACCATAGGCTTCGAGGCGGATATGGGTTTTAGAAACACGAGTCCCCCCTACCAGGGAAGTGGTTCCTCTGTCTCCGGTCTTTGTATATACAAGGCTTTTCTTCATAAACAATCGTTTTTATCGGGTCCAACATAGAAGACGCCTAAAGATAGTCAAAAGTTGACAATATAGTCTTGTTTTATCTTTGTTTTATCAAAGAAAATAATGCCGAGGTCGTAGAGGTCAAAGGTGATGCCAGTCTTTTCGTGCTGCCTGATACGCTTCCAAACAGCATGCATCTGCGATGTATAACGGATACCCTCAATTACAAAAACAGATTTTTTTGCAGTGCGGGCAATGCAGATGCGCAGCACTTCTTCCACAAACTCCGGTCGACGGTAATCATGCAAATATAGAAAATCGACAGATGTATCACTTTCCAAGAAGAGCTCGGACAGATCAGCCGCCGCAGTATAGTCCGCTCCTTCCTTAGCGGCTTTCAAATAAAGGGAAGAAGCAGCCGGTATACCCGTATCTACAATTGTAGCGGGCTGCGCATAGTTCACCAGACGGAATAGCAACCGCTTCACCTTTACAGACTCGTAACTCCACATCCGGTCTTTCTGCGGCGCAAGTTTCTTTTGCTCGGCAGCCAACTCCCTATATTTATAATAAGGAGTTGTTTCATAGATGACGTGTGTAATCAGATTGAACGCAAAAGGCGAATGTACTCCATAACCGCAACGGTGGCGGAAGCGATACAACCAAATGAAAGGACGTTTCAACGCAAGCAATATACGGTTCATTACAAATTATTCTTTAATTACATCGCAAAAATACGGAAAAACCGGAAACAGAAGCCAATTACGCTGCTTTTACTTCGACATTCTTCAGAAGTCCTCTTTGTCCAATGAAATATTTCACCCTATACACCCATTTGAGAAAGGGAGTCAGATGCATACCTCACAAAAAATCATTTGAAGCAAATCTACTTAAAAAACGGTAACTGCTTGTTAATAAGGAATCTTTTTCATAACTTAGACAAGCAAAGAGATGCCCAAATGGCACAACCGGACACAAAGAATAAGACACTTTTATTGTTATACCGATGATACTTAGACAGATACGGACATCATGTTTATTTATCAGGAATACATTAAGGACTATATTATGAAAACATGTTTACCAGTCCTCTTATATGCATTTTGCATCTTTTCTCCGATGTACATACAGCATCTTTTTTTGATGAGCTCAGAAAAAACGCACAACAAAAACTCATACAGAATTCATACAAATTACTAAAAACACACAAAATGAAAAAAGTATTATTGGCATGTTCCGTACTATTAGCCACAGCATGCGGCAATAGCCCCGACCAGAACCTGAAGCTGAATGAACTTGAGTACTTTGAAACTCAAGGAGTCAACGTATTGGTTTACAGTAACCTCTTCTCCGGTGGCTTCAATGACGAGAAGAACTCCGGCATCGAGCTCATCCACCATGGTGTACGCACTGCACAAGGTGGGGCCATCAGGCTTTCCAATACTCCCGAACAATGGGATTTGGTTCCTTCTACCCCATCAAGGAAAGTGAACATTGAGGACAACTCCATCGAAGTAGCCCTCCGCTATGACGATTTCGACTTCGACTCCCGCATAGTAGTGACAGGAAAAGGTAAAGCCGTTGAAATCTCCGTTTATCTGGATAAGCCCCTTCCACAGGAACTGGAAGGAGACGCAGGATTCAACCTTGAGTTCCTGCCTTCACAATATTGGGGAAAAGCTTACATCATGGACGGACAGCCCGACCGATTCCCACGCTATGCCGTAAGCAACACCATCACCCGTCCCAATTCCGAGAAGATCAAACAATTTAAAGGATACAAAACTTATGACGACCGGGGAACAGGCCGATTCGTAGACCCGCTGCCATTGTCCACCGGACGTACCATGATATTGGCGCCCGATGCTCCCGAACGTACCGTAAAAGTAACCTCCCAAGATGCTGATCTGATGCTATTCGATGGACGCATGCTGGCCCAGAACGGATGGTTCGTGTTGCGAAGCATTCTGCCTCCCGGCAAAACCGGCAAAGTATTGACATGGACTGTGGAACCGAATGCCATCAAAGACTGGATAAGAGAACCTAATATTGGTTTCTCTCAAGTGGGTTACCTTCCCTCACAGCCCAAAGAAGCTATCATAGAACTGGACAAAAAAGATAAAATAATCTCCAGCGCTTCTGTCTATCAAGTAAAAGAAGACGGTTCAGAAGTAGAAGTATTCACCGGAAAGACCTCTATGTGGGGGGCTTACTTCAAGTACAACTATGCAAAATTCGACTTTTCCGAAGTGAAGGATCCGGGCATATACTACATCAAGTACGGCAATGTGAAAACAAACAATTTCCTCATCGACAAAACTGTGTACAACCATATCACCGACGCCACCACCGATGTGTGGATTCCCATCCACATGAATCATGTGACAGTGAATGAAGGATACCGCATCTGGCATGGCGAACCTTTCAAAGAAGGCTATCTGCAAGCTCCCCCCAGCACAGACCATTTCGACCTGCACAGCCAAGGTCCAACTACCGACACCAAGTATAAGGCGCTGGAACTAATCCCCGGATTAAACGTAGGCGGCTACTTTGATGCAGGCGACTTTGATATAGAGACTGGCGCCAACATCAATGTTGTCCAGAATTTTGTCAGAACCTGGGAGCTCTTCAAGCCGTTACGCGACGAAACATTCGTCAGCGAAAAACAACGCTACGTAGATCTCCACCGCCCGGACAGTATTCCCGACATTATCCAATACATAGAGCATGGCGTATTGAACCTTGTGGCACAAGCCGAAAATATCGGGCACATGTCACAGACTCTTTCCAATTCCGTACTCGACAACTATCACCACCTGGGAGATGCGGCATCCATCACCGACGGACTCCACTATGACCCCAAATTGGCTCCCTATGAGAAATCTGCCGATGGAAAATCCAGCGGTACTCCGGATGACATGTGGGCCTTTACAAGCCGTAATCCAAGTCTGGACTTCCGGGCAGCCACCATGTTTGCTGCTGCAAGTCGCGCTTTGAAGGGTTACAATGACGACCTTTCGGCAAGAGCCTTGAAACAGTCGAAAAGATTGCTGAAAGAGGCTACGGAACTGATGCCGGAAAGCTCTCCCAAAAATAAAAGACAAAAAGTTACTGAAGACATGGCTGCAAATCTGCAACTATACGTTTCTACCGGAGAGAAGAATTATTTGGAACGCTTCACACAGGAAATATGGCAGTCATTGGAAGGCAATGTCAACTATAATATCATGACTGCTATGGACGCTATTCCTTATATGGATGCTTCATATAAAGAGAAACTGCGCCCATACGTCCTTAAATACAAGGAATATCTCGACAGCCTGAACCACGACAACCCCTACGGATTGCCAATCGGACGCGGTAACTGGGCAGGAAATGGCGGCATGGTCAATTTCGGCACCACAGTCTGCTTTGCCAGCAAATATTTCCCAGACATCATCGACAGCAGTTATGCATTCAAAGTTGCCAACTGGCTATATGGTTGTCATCCCTATCACAACTACTCATTTGTGGCAACCGTTGGAGCTACCCGTCCCAAAGCTGTCTTCTACGGCAACAACCGGGCCGATTTCTCCGCCATCCCCGGTAACATGGCTCCCGGTGTATTGTTCAGACAACCCGACCACTTCGAGAACTATGATGACTGGCCATTTCTTTGGGGACAAAACGAAGGCACTATTGCAGGAAACACAAGCTATGTAATTTTCGGCCATGCTTTCAGAGACTTGGTACGCTGATCCATTACGTACAAAAGAACATCGGGTCTGAATAACGATAAACAAGGGGATGTACAAAACGATATACCGATCAGAGTTTTGGCATCCCCTTCATAATACTAATGCGGGAACCATAAAATCTCCGCCGGCTGAAACATACGGAGAGATATATTGGCTTAGATTTTTGCTCCGGACTACAATCTTTTCATTTTTATTCGTTCCTTTGTACTAAACTTAACAATAGAATGATATGAAAACAATTTATTTATCGCTGGTAGGATTATCTCTCGCCTTAATATCATACAGCCAAACATATACACCTCAAAAAGAAAACGGCTGGTATCATATTATAGACGGACAACAAGATAGTATTTCTTGTGAGCCAATCGTTACAGTTGCAGATTTCACCGATTTAAGGTTGGTTTATGACTCTTTTGGTCAACCGGTTATTTCCGGGAAAGTCAGCAAATCCAAACTGAGCAAATGGGCTGATACCACTGAAAAGAGCATAGGAAAACGCATTGGGTTTGTGTTTAATGATACAGTTATAACTGCCCCACAGGTCAATGCAAGAATAGACAGCGGTAATTTTCAAATATCCGCTCCACAGGGTCATGATCTGAAGAGAATTTATCTGCAGCTGACCAGCCACAGCCAGCGGTGTCAGCATCCTTTTCGGCAGCGAAAAAATTGAAAGAACTGGAACGGGCCAATATTGCTTTTAAGAGTAAGGTAGATATACGTGACAAACAAAGTTATTTATTGAATGACCGTATAAAGATAATCTCCCAAAAAAATGTTTCAGCCATGTCTCAGCTGGAAAACAGAAAACCCTTGCAAGTTTTTTATTTACAAGGGTTTATCTTCATCGTCTTGTACCCAGACCCGGGGTCGAACCGGGATGGAAGTGAATCCACTGGTGTTTGAGACCAGCGCGTCTACCGATTCCGCCATCTGGGCATATTTGATTTCTCAAATGCGGTGCAAAGATACGGCTTTTTTTGAAACCTGCAATACTTTCTACAAAAAAAGGCGAAAAAAGTAATAAAATATCTACGAACCATTCCTCATTTGTAAAATATGCAGTACTTTAGCAGAAACTTTTAAAACATTTAATATGATGACCAATAAGGATAATTTCTGTGTAATCATGGGTGGCGGAATCGGTAGTCGTTTCTGGCCTTTCAGCCGCAAAACTCTTCCGAAACAGTTTTTGGATTTTTTCGGCACAGGGCGTTCATTATTGCAACAGACATTCGACCGGTTCAGTAAAGTAATCCCCACAGAGAACATACTGGTCGTAACCAATGACCTATATGCAGACTTGGTAAAAGAACAGCTCCCTGAGTTGCAGCCCAAACAGATTTTATTAGAGCCTACACGTAGAAACACAGCTCCCTGCATTGCATGGGCAGCCTATCATATTCGCGCGCTGAATCCCAATGCCAATATCGTAGTAGCACCCTCGGACCACCTCATCCTGAAAGAAAGCGAATTCCTCACAGCCATTGAGAAAGGTCTGGCCTTTGTTGCGAAATCAGACAAATTACTGACTCTCGGCATTAAGCCCAACCGCCCCGAAACAGGTTATGGCTATATACAAATTGCCGAACAGACTGAAGACAACTTCTATAAAGTAAAAACTTTTACAGAAAAGCCGGAACTGGAACTGGCTAAGGTATTCGTAGAAAGCGGAGAATTTTATTGGAATTCCGGTCTTTTTATGTGGAACGTAAACAGCATCATTAAAGCCGGAGAACAGCTTTTACCCGAATTAGCCTCTAAGCTGGCAACCGGGAAGGACGTATACGGAACCCCGGAAGAAAAGAAATTCATAGACGAAAACTTCCCTGCATGCCCTAACGTATCTATCGACTTCGGCATTATGGAAAAAGCGGACAACGTATATGTATCATTAGGCGATTTCGGCTGGTCTGATTTAGGAACATGGGGATCTCTATATGACCTTTCTCAAAAGGATGAAACAGGCAATGTTACGCTGAAGTGCCAGTCATTATTATACAACAGCAAAGACAATATCGTTGTTCTTCCTCAAAACAAACTTGCTGTCATTGACGGTCTGGAAGGCTACCTAATTGCCGAATCGGATAATGTGTTGCTGATCTGCAAGAAAGATGAAGAACATTCTATCCGTAAGTATGTAAATGATGCACAAATCAAACTGGGTGAAGATTACATTTAACAGCATCGGGCCAAACATCCGCAAGCTGTATATTCTTCCCCAAAAAGAAGTTAACTTCGGGTATACAGGATGTTAACTTCATAAAAACACAAAGTTAACATCATCTGCCGAATAAAGTTAACTTCATAAAGAGCAAATAAAAAAGCGGTAGTTGGAAATAGCAACTACCGCTTTCATTTTTATATCGGGGAGGAAATCAAATCTTTTAGAGAGCCATACGAATAGACTCGGCTACTGCCTTAAATTCTTCATCTGTCAATTTCAGTTTCGGATTAGAAAAAAGCATATCCTTTTCATTCTGCATAGGAATCAGATGGATGTGTGCATGAGGCACTTCCAAACCCAGAACCGCTTCGCCCACTTTCTTACAAGGAAAAGCTTTGCCAATAGCCAATGCCACTTTCTTCGCAAAGACATGCATTGCAGCCAAATCCTCATCGTTTAAATCAAAAATATAATCCACCTCCTGCTTTGGAATGACCAACGTATGACCTTTCACCAATGGGTTAATATCAAGGAAAGCAAAGAATTTATCATTCTCCGCCACCTTGTAGCAAGGTATCTCACCTGCGATAATTCTGCTGAATATTGTTGCCATAACTGTAATATTATGTATAAAATAAGGCAAGCCCGTATAACGGACCTGCCTTTTCTTTAAAATGATATGTTCACTACTTCCAAATTGATGATACCCTGCGGTACTTTAATTTCAGCTACATCACCTACCTTCTTGCCAAGCAAACCTTGTGCAATCGGAGTATTTACAGAAATTTTTCCCTCTTTCAGGTTAGCTTCACTTTCAGAAACGATGGTATATGTCATTTTCATTCCATTCTTCACGTTCTTTAGTTCCACTTTATTCAATATCTGTACGCTGTCAGTCTTTAACTTGGACTCATCAATAATCTTGGCATCGGCAATCACTTGCTTCAATTTATTGATTTTCATCTCAAGCAACCCTTGCGCTTCTTTTGCAGCATCATATTCTGCATTTTCAGACAAGTCGCCCTTGTCGCGTGCTTCGGCGATAGCAGCCACAATTTTGGGGCGTTCTACCGTTTCCAGCTGTTTCAAATCGGCTAACAACTTATTGTAGCCTTCTTCTGACATATAAGCCATACTTTTTTCCTCCTTATTTTTATATTGTTTTTAATGGTGCTATAAACAAAAAAGAATTCCAACATGGTCAGCATGCTGGAACCCTCTTTCCTATTTCCTTTGCAAAGATAGACTTTTAAATAATGCGTGTCAAGCAAAAAGTACTGCTTTGTAACATATTTAAATGAAATCTTCTTATTTATAACACGTTACAGCAAAGCCTTCACCGCTGCATCCAAGTCTTTTATAGTCTCACCGCGAGCGCTCAATTCGCTTTTTCTATTAATGAGGAAGACAGCAGGAAGCGACTGCACATTATAGGCAGCAGCTACACTGGAATATACCCCATTGGCATCGCGCACACATACCCAAGGCAAGTTATCAGCTGTTGTTTTCCAATAATGTTCGTCCGCATCCAAAGAAACCTGATAAATTTCCAATCCCTGAGCGGCATACTTATCGTACAGATCGCGCAACATATAATTATGTGTAGGAGAAACCGCACTCTGATAAATAGTGAAATCCAGAATGACAACTTTACCTTTCAGGTCGCTTAGCTTATGCATATTGCCTTTCATGTCGCGCAAGTTAATATCGATGATACCGATTTCTGAAACGGCCTCTGTCGGGAGTTCCATAACTTTCTGCTGCGGGGCACGAGTATTCTTCATTCCCTTTATTACGATATTATAAAGATTTTTCGAACGGTCGGCATGCGGATAATAGTTATTCAGGCTCGTTGCCACAGCAGCAAAACACTTGACATCATCTTTATTGTTCAACGGATCAAATATCAAGTAATTATTCAATTTCTGGAACAAAGCAAAATAAGCGGATGCCGTATTTGGAGCTGCAAAAATATAATTTATTTTCACTTCGTCCTTGTAGTTCTTCATTAATGCAGCAAGACTATCTTCAAACACATCCGCTCCAATCTGGCGGGCCTGCATACTTTGAATCAATGCATTCACATTATTCTGAAGTTGCATTTGCTTCAATGTAAGTTCTTTTATCTTAACACTATTTGCCGACCCCTCTACTGTATAAGCCGTAGAAAAATCCGCATATGGTGCATCCAGTCGAACCGTTTCCGTAGAATCTATGGAAAAGTTGATAACCTTATCATCTACCCGTAAACGGTAAAACTCCGGAGAAACCGGGCGTACCTGTTTGAAAGCAAACGTACCGTTACCCTTCAACTTGACAGAGTCTAAAGGAACAATACCTTCCAAAGCCGAAGCTTCCAGATAAAGCATCTTACCGTCTGCACCGGAGATTTCACCTTCCACTTTAAATTTCGGTTCGGAATTACATGCGCTTAACCCCAAAGCAGCCAACGCAACAAAAAGAATCTTTTTCATATTTCGTGTATTTTTCTAAAAGAACGTGCAAATATACTTCTTTTCATGTTTAGTCAAAGCATTTTCCCGCTTCTTACACTTATAAAAGTGCAAAAAACAACTAAATACAAACTTTTTATCTCATTCCCACCGCATTACATGAATAAAATATGTATCTTTGCGAGAATTTTGAAAGAAAATAGATATAAAACATTTTTTATGATTAACCCAATTGTTAAGACGATCGAGCTTCCTGATGGCAGAACCATCACGCTCGAAACGGGAAAGCTGGCAAAACAGGCAGACGGTTCTGTAATGCTTCGTATGGGCAACACCATGCTTTTAGCTACTGTTTGTGCCGCCAAGGACGCAGTTCCCGGAACAGATTTCATGCCGTTACAGGTAGAGTACAAAGAAAAATTTTCTGCATTCGGACGTTTCCCCGGAGGTTTCACAAAACGTGAAGGTCGTGCCTCTGATTACGAGATCCTTACTTGCCGACTTGTAGACCGCGCTCTCCGCCCCCTATTCCCCGATAATTTCCATGCAGAGGTATATGTAAATATCATCCTCTTTTCTGCAGACGGCGTTGATATGCCGGATGCGCTGGCAGGACTTGCAGCATCAGCAGCGCTTGCCGTATCAGATATTCCTTTCAACGGACCGATTTCCGAAGTGCGCGTAGCACGTATCAATGGCGAGTTCGTCATCAACCCGACTTTCGACCAGTTGGAAAAGGCAGACATGGATCTCATGGTAGGCGCTACTTATGAGAATATCATGATGGTGGAAGGTGAAATGAACGAGGTTTCCGAAAAAGACTTGCTGGAAGCCATGAAAGCCGCCCATGAAGCAATCAAGATACAATGTAAAGCCCAAATGGAACTGGCCGAAGAGGTTGGCTCTACCGTAAAACGCGAATATTGCCATGAAGTAAACGACGAAGAACTCCGCAAGGCTGTTCACGACGCTTGCTATGACAAGGCTTACGCTATCGCCGCTTCCGGTAACAAAAACAAACACGAACGCATGGATGCTTTCGATGCTATTCGTGAAGAATTCAAAGCACAGTTCAGCGAAGAGGAGTTGGAAGAAAAGGCTCCGCTTATCGACCGTTACTATCACGACGTTGAGAAAGAAGCCATGCGCCGTTCCATCTTGGACGAAGGCAAACGCCTTGACGGACGTAAGACTACCGAAATCCGTCCTATTTGGTGTGAGATCGGTTATTTGCCCGGACCTCATGGTTCTGCTATCTTCACACGTGGTGAGACCCAGTCTTTGTCCACCGTTACTTTAGGTACAAAACTGGATGAGAAGATTATTGACGATGTTCTGGAACATGGAAAAGAACGTTTCTTACTGCACTACAACTTCCCTCCGTTCTCTACGGGTGAAGCCAAAGCACAGCGCGGTGTAGGCCGTCGCGAAATCGGTCATGGTCATTTGGCATGGCGTGCATTGAAAGGACAAATTCCGGCAGACTATCCTTATGTAGTACGCGTAGTATCCGATATTCTCGAATCAAACGGTTCTTCTTCTATGGCTACCGTATGTGCCGGAACATTGGCCCTGATGGATGCCGGTGTAAAAATCAAAAAACCGGTATCAGGTATCGCAATGGGATTGATTAAGAACGCAGGTGAAGAGAAATATGCCGTATTGTCGGACATCCTCGGTGATGAAGACCACCTCGGCGATATGGACTTCAAAGTAACCGGTACAAAAGACGGTATCACTGCTACCCAAATGGACATCAAGGTAGACGGTCTGTCTTACGAGATTTTGGAGAAAGCATTGCTGCAGGCTAAAGAAGGCCGCGAATACATCCTGAGCAAAATCACCGAATGTATTGCAGAGCCGCATGATGACCTGAAGCCGCATGCTCCCCGCATCGAAACCATGACTATTCCTAAAGAATTCATCGGCGCCGTAATCGGCCCGGGCGGAAAGATCATCCAGGGTATGCAGGAAGAGACCGGTGCAACAATCACTATTGAAGAAATAGACAACATCGGCAGAATTGAAATTGCCGGAACCAACAAGAAGTGCATTGAAGACGCAATGCGTATCATCAAAGGTATCGTAGCCGTACCGGAAGTAGGTGAAGTCTACAAAGGAAAAGTACGTTCCATCATGCCTTACGGTGCATTCGTTGAGTTCCTTCCGGGCAAGGACGGTTTGCTTCATATTTCCGAAATTGATTGGAAACGTCTGGAAACAGTAGAAGAAGCCGGAATCAAGGAAGGTGACGAAATCGACGTGAAACTACTCGATATCGATCCTAAAACCGGTAAGTTCAAACTGTCCCGTAAAGTATTGCTTCCAAGACCGGAAAGACAAGAAAGACCGGAAAAGAAAGAAAAATAATCCTCATTAAATACAATCAGGATGCAACAAGCCCGACAGCAGATTGCTGTCGGGCTTTCTTTTTGTCCCAATGCACCGACGGCAGTTATAAAAACAACAGATATATTTGCATATTACAAAAAGATTGCGTTGTTTTGTCATGCAAAACCTTAAATTGTCCGAAAAACATCAAACTGAATGTCCGATCTTACCAGATTACATACAATGGATCTTTTCTCCCGCTTTTTCCAAGAGAATCGAGAAAAGTTCCTGACTTTTGCTTACTCCTACCTCAGAGACAGAGTTGAAGCCGAAGATGTATTAATGGAATCCATGATTACTCTATGGGAAAATCGCGACCACTGGGAAAAAGACAGCAACCTTCACGCCCTGTTGCTGACAATCATCAAAAACAAATCCCTGAATATTTTAGAGCACAAACAAATACGCCTGCGGGCAGAAGAAGATATCAACAGCCATAGCCAGCGAGAATTGAATTTACGCATATCGACCCTGAAGGCCTGTGAACCCGAACAAATATTCGACAATGAGATACAGCACATTGTCCACAAGGCGTTAGAACACATGCCTCAGCAAAGCCGGACTATCTTCATGCTGAGCCGTTATCAAAACCTTCCCAACAGGCAGATAGCAGAGCAACTGCACATCTCCCTGAAAACCGTAGAGGCACATATCACTAAAGCCTTGCGCATACTACGTCTGGAGCTAAAGGATTACCTGGCTTCCATACTCCTGTAAACGTTAAAATCACTTTTATTCAAAAAAAGTTCCATTTTCCGATAGGGTTGCCGCCGTCTCGTCGGTTATATATGCAGAGGGGCCACAGAGGACCTCCTTATAACCAAGCAATTCGTTTATGATGAACCAGGAATTACTATACAGATATTTTAGAGGAACAGCTTCCATTGAAGAAGAGAAGCAGATATTGAACTGGGTTGAAACCTCCGAAGAAAACTGGGAAACCTTCCTGAAAGAACGTATGCTGTTCGACGTATCCCTATTCTCCACCAAACAAGACGGCAAGAAAAGAGCAGCGCATCTCATTCCCCTCTTCCGCTGGACGGCGCGTATCGCAGCTGCTATCATCATAGCCGTATCCGCCTACTACATGACCGCAGACTATATATACAACAAAGGCGCACAGCCCCAAACCATTACCGTCCCTGCCGGACAACGTGCCCAGATTACGCTTGCCGACGGTACACGCGTATGGCTGAACGCCAAGTCGACATTGACATACGCTTCCAACTTCGGTCGCAGCGAACGTAATGTGGAATTAGACGGTGAAGCCTACTTTGAAGTTGCCAAGAACAAAAAGTTACCATTTTACGTACATACGGAGATGAATAAGGTGCGGGTAGTCGGAACCAGCTTCAATGTCTGCGCATACAAGGGCAGTAAGGAATTTGAGACGACTCTGGTAGAAGGCATTGTAGATATCTATCCAAGCTGTAACGACCAAGTGATTACCCGCCTGCAAAAAGATGAGTTCTTTGCCAATTATGACGGTCATTGCAAGAAAACGATACTCCCCTCATACCAATACCTCCGTTGGAAAGAAGGCCTGTACTGTTTCGACGATGTCCCGTTCAGCGTCATCTTAGACAAACTTGAAAAATACTACAATGTAAAAATAGCCGTTACCAGCCCCAGACTGCTGACCCACGAAGGTCTGACCGGCAAATTCAGGGAACAAGACGGCATTGAGCATATCTTACGGGCTATCTCCAAAGAGCACCCGTTCAAATTCCGCATCAATGAAAACAAAGACTCGATAATCATATATGAATAGATAAAGAACCTTTAAATTTAGTACTAACCCCTTAAAAATAAAGATTATGAAACCATAGCAGAAACAGTCTGAGAATTACTTCCCCTTTTTTTGATAAAAAAGATCGGAAAGTACCCCCATACTTTCCGATCCGAAACAGTCAAAAATCGACCTTAATCAATTTATTAACTTAACACAGTGACAAAGATATGAGAAAAATTTCTTTGAATGGGCTTTTTTGTCCAAAAAGTTTTGAAATTAAGCAATTATTGCGCGCTATGAAGATCACACTATTCCTTCTTCTGTTTGTAACATTCCAAGCATACTGCGGGAATAGTTACTCTCAAAATGCCAAAGTAAATATCCCCAGCTCCCAGTTGAGAGTGGGACAGGTGCTTTCCAAAATTGAATCTCAAACAGAGTATTTATTTGTGTACAACAAAAAAAGCGTAGATGTACGCCGCACTGTCAATGTAGAAGCAGAAGGCAAGTCGGTAGCCGAACTTCTGGATGAAGTCTTTGCAGGAACAAGCATCAAATATGTAATGGAAGGCAAAAACATCGTTCTGACCAAGAAAAGCGAAAACACCGAAAACACTGACGGAGTGCAACAAGAGAGAGTCACCGTAAAAGGTGTCGTCACAGACTCTAAAGGCGAACCGATCATCGGCGCAAACATTCTGGAGAAAGGAACAACCAACGGCATCATTACCAATCTGGACGGTGAATTCACCCTCAATGCACCAGCCAATGCCACTTTAGTCATTTCCTATATCGGCTATGAGCCCATAAGCATTGCACTTAACGGCCGGACATCGCTGAAAGTACAAATGAAAGAGGAAGCCCTGGCATTGGAGACCGTTGTTGTAACAGCTATGGGTATCAAGAAAAAGGAAGCCTCCCTTACTTATTCCACCCAGCAGGTAGGCGGTGATGAGCTGACCCGCGCCAAAGATCCCAACATGATTAACGCACTGGCAGGCAAAACAGCAGGTGTGTCTATCACCCGCAACGCCTCCGGTTTAGGCGGCTCTGCCAAAGTTTCCATCCGCGGTATCCGTTCTGCCAACGCCGATGGAAACAACCAACCGCTATACGTCATCGACGGTGTACCCATGCTGAACAGCGTGGCCGAACAGGCGTACTCCGCCATGGGTGGCAACAACGACGCCGGCAACCGCGACTCCGGCGACGGTATTTCCAACTTAAACCCGGACGATATTGAAAGCATGAGCATCTTGAAAGGCGCTTCCGCAGCAGCCCTCTACGGGTCTCAAGCCGCCAACGGTGTAATCCTGATTACTACCAAAAAAGGAAAAGCCGGTATGCAGCGCATCGTATTCAACTCCAACCTCACCGTAGACCATGCCATCTGCCTGCCCGAATTCCAAGACAGATACGGTGCAAGCGGTGCAACCAGTTGGGGAACCGAAGATAAGAATTTGAAGGCCTACAATAATGTAGACGACTATTTCAGCAATGGAGTTACTGCAACCAACTCATTATCTATCATGACAGGCAAAGAGAAAATGCAAACCTACTTCTCTTACGCCAACACGACCGCCAAAGGCATAGTCGATGTGAATAAGCTGCAAAAGCACAATATCACTTTCCGCGAAACGGCTTCTCTGTTCAATGACCGCCTGACCTTGGACGCCAACGTAAACCTGATGACTCAGAAAATCAAGAACCGCCCCACTTCCGGTGGTTACTACATGAACCCATTGGTAGGGTTGTACACTTTCCCGCGCGGCGAAGACCTCAGCGCCTATCGTGACAACAACGGATTCGAAAAATATGATGAAAACAGAGCCATGCCCTTGCAAAACTGGTATACGGACATCAACGGGTTCAACCAGAACCCTTATTGGCTGACCAACAGGGTTACCAGCAATGACAAGCGTTTCCGCACATTGGCCGCATTAAGCGCCAACCTGAAAATAAACGACTGGTTCAGCATTCAGGCTCGTGGCAACGTGGACTATATCAATGACAATTACGAACAGAAGATGTATGCCGGCACAGCAGCCGATGTGGCACATCAAAACGGACGTTACATCAAAATGAACCGTCAGGATTTCATGATTTACGGTGACGTTATGGCTATGTTCAACAAGACATGGAATGACTGGACTTTGAATGCAGCCATAGGCAGCAGCATCAATACCACAAAAGTGAATTCCTTAAGCCTTGATTCCGGTAAGTCCGGTTTATACAAAGCCAATGTATTCACAGTCCCCAACATGAACCTGGGCGGTGCAGGCACTTCATTCATTGATGAGACAGCCAACCAAAGGCGTACCATCCAATCCTTATTCGCAACGGCTCAGATCGGTTGGAAAGAGAGTATCTACCTGGATGTTACCGCACGCAACGACTGGTCCTCCACGCTTGCCAATACCAAGAGTGAAAATTCCGGATTCTTCTATCCGTCAGTCGGTCTTTCATGGATTATCAACAAGACTCTCAACCTGCCGGAATGGATCAGCTTCGGCAAAGTGCGCGCTTCCTGGGCACAAGTAGGTAACGACCTTCCTATCGGCATCACCAGTCCGGCACAGACTATCACGGCAGGCGGTGTGGTGCAGCCTATCGACTATTACTTTGCGGAAGACCTGAAACCGGAAATCAGTAACTCCATCGAAGTAGGTACCGAATGGAAATTCTTCAACAGCCGTTTAGACTTTGATTTCACGTTCTACCGCACCGATACCAAGAACCAGTTGATTCGCGTCAACACCACAGCCGAGCAACGTCCTTACCGCTGGATAAATGCAGGTAAAATCCGCAACACAGGCGTTGAAATCACTTTAGGCGCAACTCCGTTGATGAACGATGACTTCCGTTGGAAAACACAGTTCAACTTCGCCACCAACAAGAATAAGATTGTTTCCCTGGGTGGCACACCCAACTTCCAATACGCATCGGGCAACGTAAGCATGCCCTATAAGATGATGGTCGTAGAAGGCGGTTCGCTGGGCGATATTTACGGCAACGTATTTGTACGCGACGAAAGCGGCAAAATCCTGCTGGAACCCGAAACAGACAAAGACGGCAAACCCAATGCAAAGGCCGGACTGCCACAGGTCACTACGGACAAGGCCGCCAAGATCGGTAATTTCAATCCCGACTGGACGCTGGGGTGGAGCAACACTCTGACCTACAAAGGCTTCTCCCTTTACTTCCTGATTGACACACGCGTGGGCGGCGACGTTATTTCACTGACACAAGCCGGACTGGACTATGCAGGTGTAAGCAAAGCAACCGGTGACGCCCGCAACGCAGGTCATTATATGCTGGAAGGACACAAGATCAGCGATGTGCAGAAGTTCTATCAAATGGTGGGCGACCGCGGCAACGGCACAACCGAATTTTACCGCTACGACGGAACGAACATCCGCCTGCGTGAAGTCTCATTGGGTTATTCCTTCCCGCAACGGATGCTCGAAAAGACCGGATTCATCAAAGGCGTAGACCTTTCGTTGGTGGCACGCAACCTGTTCTTCATTTACAAAGACGCCCCGTTCGATCCGGATGCAACAATGTCAGTGGGCAATGACAACCAAGGTCTGGACACCTTCGGCATGCCTTCAACAAGAAACATCGGATTCAACATTAAATTCACTTTCTAAATACCCGAACGATATGAATAAGATAAAATATACAACCGCATTACTCCTCGGCGGACTCCTGAGTTTCTCATCCTGTACCGATAACTTTACCGACTTCAACAGCACCGACGGAGCCTATACAGACGAATTACAGAAGTACGACAATCAAACCAACCTCGTACCCTTCTCCACCATTCAGAAAGGCATCATCTACCAGACCGGTGTAAACGGGACCGACTGGCAATATCAAATCATACAGAACCTGGCTGCCGATATGTTCTGCGGATATTTCCACGACATGAACGGCGCGTTCAATGCAAACAACTCCACCTACAACCTGAATAACGGTTGGACAAGTGCCATGTGGGTGTACACCTACGGATATGTCATGCCTTCCATCGCCGATGCCGAGAAACTGAACACAGAAAAGGAATGGCCTCTATACCACGCCATCACCAAAATCCTTAAAGTGGCAACCCTTCACCGGGTAAGCGACTATTACGGGCCAATCCTTTACGACGGATTCGGAACCGCCGACCAAAAGCCACAGTCACAAGAAGAAGTTTACAAACGTTTCTTTGAAGACCTCGCCACAGCGGTGAATATATTGAAAGACTATAAGGGCGGCGTGTCTTTTGAAAGCGCCGACTTCATGATGCCTGAAGGCAAACGCACTCCCGCACAATGGCTGAAATTTGCCAACTCCCTGCGCTTGCGTCTTGCCATGCGTGTATCCAATGTGGCTCCCGCGCTGGCAGAAGAACAAGCCAAGGCAGCTTTGGACTCCAAGAACGGCGGCGTACTGGAAACTGCTAACGAAACAGTGGGGCAATACGGCATCCGCAACCCGCTGGGTGGTGTTGCCGGCTGGAGCGAAGTATATATGAATGCAAGTTTGGAGTCGTACCTGAAAGGCTATAACGACCCTCGCATCAAATCCTACTTCAACCTCGCACAAGACGGCAGGGACAAAGAGGGAAACATTATTAAGGAAGTTGCCGGTGTGAAACAGCTAAACAGCATCGAAGGTGAATACAAAGGCGTCCGCCAGGGAACAGGCGTAGCCGACAACCGCTACTCCACCCACTCTCAGACCGCCATCACAACCGGCAGTAAAATCATCGTAATGAGTGCTGCCGAAGTATGGTTCCTGCGTGCAGAAGCAGCCCTGAGGAATTACACGTCCGAGAATGTAGAGAACTGCTATAAGCAGGGCATCACCGTCTCTTTCGCACAATGGGATGCCAGCGGCGTCAGTGAATATCTGGAAAGCGAAGAAACTCCGGCGGCTTATGTAGACGCATTCGATAAGAAATTCGATGCGGACGCACCGACAAGCATCACTCCGAAATGGGATGAAAGCGCCCCACTGGAACTGAAACTGGAAAGAATCATCACCCAAAAGTGGCTGGCTATCTATCCGGAAGGTTGTGAAGCATGGGCGGAACAACGCCGCACCGGTTATCCCCGGCTCATCAAGGTTGCAGTGAACAACAGCGGCAACACCATCAGCACCGACGATATGATTCGCCGTGTCTTTTTCAACCAAGACTACAAGACGGACAACAAAACTTTATATGACGCCTTAGTCAGCAAGCTGGGCGGTGCAGACAACGGTGGCACGCGCCTTTGGTGGGATGCCGGAAGGAATAACTTCTAAATGATACAAAGGTATATTCTTTGATTAATGACGTTTTCTTTGTATTAGTTATTACGGTAAAAAGATTGTAAGGAGCAAAGTCGGGGGGACTTTGCTCCTTCTTTTTATGAAGTGAGCAAAAGGAGATATGATGATAGTCAAGGGGCCCGTTTTCTTACGCTTCGGGAGCTATGCAGATAAGCTCGGAGGGTTTGGAGAATACCTACGGTTGGTACGGGATGTACCAGCCGTAGGTACAACGTATTCCTTAGGTTGGTAGGACAAGTACCAAAGGGTGGAACAACTCATACCAAAGGAGGGTATAAATTTGGTATAGGTATCTCATTCAAATCATGGACAGTATAAATCTATTTGTATACCTGTATCGGCAGTTCCCCCCTCAATGCTCCAAGCACATTCAATGCCAATGCCTCCATTTCGTCCTCACCCGGATAAACATGCACCGGTGCAAGGAACGAGATACGTTCTTTCAGCCGGGAAATGATATAATCGGAATGTGCCATGCCACCCGTCAGAAGAATGGCGTCTATCTTGCCGTACAACACAACTGAAGCCGCGCCGATGCTTTTAGCGATTTGATAGATCATGGCATCCAGTACCAGTCCGGCATGCCTGTCCCCCTCTTCTATCCGGCGGACGATGGCAGGAACATCTGTCGTGCCCAGATGGGCCGTCAGACCGGCACGCCCGGAGATACGCTTTTTAAGTTCGTCTTTTGTGTAGCGGCCGGAGCAACAAAGGTCGATCAACTGTCCTGCCGGAAGTGTCCCCGCACGCTCCGGCGAAAACGGTCCTTCGCCGTCAAGCGCATTATTGACGTCGACAGCCTTGCCATGATGATGGACACCGACAGATATGCCACCGCCCAAGTGGCAAACAATCAGATCCAGGTCTTCATACCTGACATGCTGTGCGGCCGCATATCTGCGGGCAATGGCGCGTTGGTTCAGCGCATGCCAGATAGTGATGCGGGGCATCAGAGGAGACCCTGTGATACGGGCTATCTCATCCAGCTCATCCACAACGCCCGGATCGGCTATGAACGCACGACAACCGGGAAGCAGTGCGGCAAGTTCGGAAGCTATGAGGCATCCCAAGTTGCAGGCGTGGGTGCGCATGGCATGCAGAATATCATCCAGCATGGCATCATTCACCTCATATACGCCGCCCGGTATCGGTTTCAGCAGTCCGCCGCGTCCCACTATGGCGTCAAACTCAAAAGGTATATTATCAGCCTCCAGCTCTTTCAGCACCAGGTTCTTGCGGAATTCAAACTGGTCGATGATGTGTGAGAAAGAGGACAGTTCGTCCACCGTATGACGGATGTTACGCACCAGACGGGGAGTATCGTTCTCGTATACGGCAATCTTGGTCGAAGTGGAACCGGGGTTGATGACGAGTATTTTCATTTATATATCTGCTATTTGTTTCCTACGGTCATGGCGTGTCCTTCATCTGCAACACCGGAGCAGGTGAGGCATGCCATGGCGATACTGTAATATTTGGACAAGCCGGAGTCACTGCGCGACGGCAGCACCACCGGGCAGACAGGTCCCTGAAGCAAGCCTGCCATATCGGCGTGAGAGAAGAGGGAAACGGCCTTATAAAAGGCATTGCCCGATTCTATATTCGGGAAAATCAATACATCGGCCTCCCCATTGATGGGAGACACGATGCCCTTAATGTCACCGCTCGTCTTCTCGCAGGATGTCTTTACGTCCAGCGGGCCGTCGATAATGACATTCCCGAATTCGCCGGCTTCGGCCAGTTCTACAATGTTGACGTAGTCCAACGAATGGGGAAACTTGGCGCTCACTTTCTCCGTACAATGGATAAGGGCGATGCGCGGTTGCCCGATACCAAAATGGCGGCAGGTATGAATGGCGTACCAAATCATCTCTATCCGCTGCTGCAGAGTGGGCCGGGGAATGACAGCGGCATCCGAAAAAAACAGCAGTTTATCATAGGTGGGAATCTGCATTACAGCAAGGTGCGTCAGAATCTTTCCTTTGGGCAGCAGGCCCTTCTCTTTGTCGAGAATGGCATGGAGCAGGTTGTCTGTATTGATTATGCCTTTCATCAAAATGTCCGCGCCACCCTCACGCACGATGCGCACCGCTTCGCGTGCGGCTTCATCTTTGTCCTCGATATGCAAAGTCCGCACATACTCAGGATACTTCTTCAGAGTAGGATATTTTTCCAGAATAGCCGAATCGCCAATCATCAGAAACTCCGCAATACCTTCATCCAAAGCGCGGGATATGGCATATTCAGTATTGGGGTCATCAGCACAAACTACGGCAATGCGCTTCCTCTTATTCAGGGTTTTCAGGTGGGAGGTCAATTGATCAAAGTTCCGAATAGGTTCCATAACGTTAGATTTTTAGCAAATATCTAAAAAAATGCCGAGAAAATAAACGTTACACCTTATTTTATTTTCTATGTTTAATATCATTTTGACAGAATCGAGACAAAAGAGCAGCGTTTCCTTTGAGACAAAGGAACATAAGGACATAAACCATGCAGACAGATACCGATTATGCAACACAACAGATCTTTGCTCTTTCGTCCTTATGCCTGAATATGATATAAAAGAAAAAAACTCTGTGAAACACTGTGTCCTCTGTGGTGAATTGTGTATTTTTGCCATAAATACAGATCAATATATGAACAGTCTCATTTTTCCGCCATACGTGCATGAGGGAGACCGGGTGATAATCCTCTCTCCTTCCAGCAAGATAGACAAGTCCTTCCTGAAAGGGGCCAAGAAACGGCTGAAGTCATGGGGACTGGAAGTGGTCATCGCCAAACATGCAGGAAGTGCACATGGAACCTATGCAGGAAGCATACAGCAGCGACTGAAAGACCTGCAAGAAGCTATGGACGACGAGAAAGCCAAAATCATCCTTTGCAGCCGCGGCGGATACGGCGCTGTGCATCTGGCAGGGAAGCTCGACTTCACCAAGTTTCGCCAGCACCCCAAATGGCTCATCGGCTTCAGCGACATCACAGCCCTGCATAATGTATTCCAGCATAACGGCTTTGCCTCGCTGCATGCTCCAATGGCGCGTCATCTTACCGTAGAACCGGAAGATGATTTCTGCACCCTGGCTCTGAAAGATATTCTGTTCGGCAACAAGCTGCAAGAAGAGACAGCGTTCGGCTACACCTGCCCTGCCCATAAGCTCAACCACAAAGGCGAGGGAACGGGAATACTCCGGGGAGGAAACATATCCGTCTTCTACGGTCTGCGAGGCACACCTTATGACATTCCGGCAGAAGGCACGATACTCTTCATCGAGGACATAGGAGAGCGTCCCCATGCAGTGGAGCGCATGATGTACAACCTGAAACTGGGCGGCATACTTGAGAAGTTGTCCGGACTGATCATCGGACAGTTCACCGAATACGAGGAGAATATGTCTTTAGGCAAAGACTTGTATGGCGCACTGGCCGATCTGGTAAAAGAATATGATTACCCCATATGCTTCGGCTTTCCGGTGGGACACGTCACAATGAATGTGCCGATGATCAACGGCGCACAGGTCACGCTGGAAGTCGGGAAAAAAGAAGTGAAACTAAGTTTTAACACTCACAAAGAATGAAACGGAATTATACAATTATCCCACTATTCCTACTGTTGTTCGTAGCTATGGTGGCATGCAGCAATAAAAGCAGAAACAACGCAGACAGCGAAGGCAAACAGCCCCAAAGCACAGTCAACGTCCCCCAGTTTGATGCGGACAGCGCTTATCAGTATGTCAAGGCACAGGTGGATTTCGGCCCGCGCGTACCCAATACGGCAGCGCATAGAGCCTGCGGAGAGTATCTCGTAAAGAAGCTGGAGCAGTTCGGAGCCACCGTATACAGCCAGCAAGTAGATTTAATAGCCTATGACGGCACATTGCTGAAAGCCCGCAACATCATCGGCAGCTACAAACCCGAAACGAAAAAACGCATCTTGCTTCTCTCGCACTGGGACAGCCGCCCCTGGGCAGATGCCGACCCCGATGAAAAGAACCGGCACACACCCATCCTCGGCGCCAACGACGGTGCAAGCGGCGTAGGCGTATTGCTCGAAATTGCCCGCCAGCTTCACAAGCAACAACCGGAACTGGGCATTGATATCGTATTGGTGGATGCCGAAGACTACGGCCCTCACCAGTCTTATGAGGGCACACATAAGGAGGAGCAATGGGCTCTTGGTTCGCAGTATTGGGCCCAGAATCCTCATGTGCAAGGATATAACGCACGTTTTGGTATTCTTCTTGACATGGTGGGGGCCAAAGACGCCACTTTCCTCTACGAAGGCTATTCCGAAGAATTTGCCAAAGGCATCAACCGGAAAGTATGGAACACAGCCAACAACCTGGGTTACGGACGGTATTTCGTAAAAGAAAGAGGGAGCACCGTAACGGACGACCACCTTTTTGTTAACCGCAATGCACGTATTCCCACTATCGACATCATCCAGTGCAGTGAGGAAACCGGATTCTACGAAAACTGGCACACCTTGAAGGATGATATGGACGGAATTGACCGCAACACCCTGAAAGCGGTGGGCCAAACCATTATGGAAGTTATCTATAAAGAGAAATAAATACTAAAGATAAATTATTATGAGTATCAATGAAGTACAAGATGAAGTAATTGCTGAATTCAGTGATTTCGACGATTGGATGGACCGCTATCAGCTCCTCATCGATTTAGGAAATGAACAGGAACCGCTTGATGATAAATACAAGACAGAGCAAAATCTGATTGAAGGCTGCCAAAGCCGCGTTTGGCTGCAAGCAGATGAGAAGGACGGCAGGATCATTTTCCAAGCCGAAAGCGATGCGCTAATAGTGAAAGGGATTATTTCGCTTCTCATCAAAGTACTTTCCGGACATACCCCGGACGAGATTCTGGATGCAGACCTTTACTTTATAGACAAAATAGGATTGAAAGAGCATCTCTCGCCCACACGCAGCAACGGATTGCTTTCCATGGTGAAGCAGATGCGGATGTATGCGCTGGCGTTCAAGGCAAAAAATGCTAATGCCTGAGCAACCTGCAATCTCCCGGACAGAAGAACAGAAGGCCACATTCTATATATATAAATAGGTGTAAGGAAATCACAGGTTTGCCCTTTTGTTCTTCTGCCTATGTCCAATCACTTTTCCTCTCCCTCCACATATTCCAATATGTCCCCCGGTTGGCAGTCCAGCGCCCTGCAGATTGCCTCTAACGTAGAAAAACGAATGGCTTTCGCTTTACCGGTCTTCAGAATAGAAAGGTTTGCCGGTGTAATATCAATCTTCTCCGCCAGCTCTCCCAAAGATATTTTTCTTCGGGCCATCATTATGTCAAGGTTTACTATAATCATCTTCTTTTCCTCAATATCAGGTTAAATAGTCAACTCCTGCTCTTCTTTCATCTTCAGGCCGATAGCAAACACCTCGGCCACAATCAAGGTAGAAATCCCCAATACCAGCGTCGTGGTATTCACCATATCCGAAAGGCCTAACTCATAACCGCGAACAGAAAAGACTTCCCCCACATTCCTATAAGTGAGATAAGCCGGAAGAACCTCCGTACAGAAACTGATGATTAATGCCAGCCCCAGAAAACGCAGGCGACGGACATTCCTCCAATTAAATATATCGGACTTATTAATGGAAACCACCAGACGGACAAAAAGTATAATCGCCCAAACGCAAATACAAATATGCGCTAAATTCAACAGGGTAAATGTTACCTGACTCCAAGCAGCAGACTTCGTATCTACGCTGACCACCATTGAATTGAAAGAAACAGGCACATACTTTCCGCTCTTCTCATTATAGACAGAATCCTGGAAAAAACCGTTCTCACCCGTCGCAGAAAGATGTTCCGGCAAGAGACTGATATACTTCATGTTTATCAGTTCTCTCTGGTTTTCTGCGGAAGTGTCACTCTCTATACCGGCTTCCAAGCCGGCCTTCACCCCTACAACAAAATAGTAGGCGGTTTCAAAAATCGAATAACTTAATACAAGTACTACGATCACACAAAGAATGTTCAGCCTTCTTTTCATATTTCAAAAGTTGTATTAGTCCGGTAACCGATAAGAATTCATCACTCTATAAGAGACTGCAAACAACACTACCGCCCCTGCCAGACATATCCAGTAAGCGGGTTCTCCCAATAAATCGGACGTGTATTCCACATCAGGATAATGCAAGCTGAGGAATACCGACAAACCATTGTTCAAGATATGTATTAAAATTCCGGGAACAAGACTGCCCGTTTTATAATATAACCAGGCAAACAAGATGCCCGACAACGTGGCGCCCACTACCTGTGCCGGATTAATATGAAAAATCCCGAAGATAAGCGCCGACAATATAATAGCCTTTACCGGATTGTACTTCCGCAGCAGCACTTTCGTGATTGCCCCGCGAAACAACATCTCCTCCAGAATAGGGCCCAACACCGATATACAGAGGATTCCCAACCAGCCCGATTGCAGCAGGTCAAACGTATTGCCCAGCCAATCCGGAAGGAAAGACAACTTGGACATTACAAAATCAATCAAGAAAATAGTGGCGAAACCGATAATGATGCTCCAACCCAGATAAGGTACTGATACCGGAGACCACATCTTTCCGTCATCTTTCAGATAGCCCTTCTTCCATAGATAGCCCCCCATGCCGACAAATCCCAATAACATACTCGGAGCCAAAGCAATGGTATTTGCCCCATCTATCGTTCCACTGACCGCATAAGAATAAAGCATGGCGAAAGGCATCGCCAGCAATGCAGCCAGAATTTGCATCACAAAATAAACCAAAACTAATTTTATCGCTGTCTTCATCGTTCCTTTCTTTTCAAAAAGCGTGTAAAGATACACATTTTCCTGCGAACCCGTTAAGCGTCCGTAACAACTCCCATTAACAACATCATCACCATGGAAAGCGACAACACCAATAACGTAATACTCATAAATGCTTTTTTCATAACCGTATGCTCTTTTGTAATCCATATTTATTCTTATCTCAAATCTTGTTTTTCAATAAGAATTTATCGTTTTTCGATATGCAAATAAAAAAGCTTTTTTTGAAAGTACAAAGAAAAACGAGATATATTTATCGAAAAACAATAAAAAAGGCATGTTTTTCAATAAACATACAAAGAGTATCCTAAAAAATGAAACAGCAGGGAGTATTATTGTAATGAAAGAATGGCAGTGATTTCCGCTTCATCCTTATGAAGCTGTTCGATCAATTCCTCAATGGAATCAAATTTCAATTCAGGCCGGGTACGGCGGATGAAAGATATCCGCATGGGCTGATCATAAATATCAGCATCAAAATGGAAAATATGCACCTCAATGCTACGGTCCAGACCATTATTCAATGTAGGCCGGTAACCAATACTCAACATTCCTGTATGCTTCGCCTCGCCGAGAAAGACATTAACAGCATACACCCCGTCGGCAGGAACCAGCTTCTCAGGATCATTGACACATAGATTGGCAGTCGGGAAACCTATCTTACGCCCCACATGATAGCCGTTTACAACCGTACCGTTCAGAAAAAAATGATAGCCCAGACAGTTGGCTGCTTCCGAAACATCTCCCTCCAACAAAAGGTGGCGAATAGCCGAGGAACTGACGGTCATCTCATTATTGGAATAGGCCTGCGCCAATATCACCTCCATTCCCAATTCCTGCCCGTAACGCACATAATCATCAAAATCTTCACTGCGGTTATGTCCAAAACGGTGGTCGTAGCCTATCACTAAAGCCTGCACCTGATAGTCACCTTTCAATACAGCCATAAATTGTTTGGCCGAAAGACGGGCTAAATCAGGTGTGAAATCAAGCATGATGCAATAATCTATGCCGGTATCGGCAAGCAGAGCGGTCTTCTCGTCACAAGTGGTGAGCAACTCGGAGTGAAAGTCAGGGTGCATTACTTTGCGGGGATGCACCGGAAAAGTAATAACCGATGAGGCAAGCCCACGTACAGCCGCAGCCTCGCATACCTGTTCTATCAGGAACCTATGCCCCCGATGCACTCCGTCAAAAAAGCCAATGGTAGCTACATTCGGCAGGAGCTCCTTACCGGATATTTCAGTGTGTAACTGCATGCTCACCCTATCCTGTCGGTTTACTTAAATAAATGACTCCAATCCTCGCCGGCTTTTGGAGTATAGGTGGAGATGCCCAATGACCGGGCCGTTATACAGTTGGCTTCCGAATCATCGATAAAGAAGGTTTCTTTCGGATCCAAACCCGCCTCATCCAGCACTTTCCGGAAGATTTCTTCATCCGGCTTTGCCATTTTCATCTCGTAGGAGAGGAAAATGTGCTCAAAATAATCTTCTACGCGAAATGTCTTATAGGGAAAAGCATGCTCACAAGACCATTTCCAATGAATTTCATTAGTATTGCTCAGCAGATATACCACATAATCCTTACGCAAAGCCAATAACAAATCCAATTTGCAAGTCGGTATATTCACCAGGAAGCTGTTCCATGCGGCATCAATCCGGGCATCAGCAACGTTCTTGCCTATCTTCCCCCGAATCACATTCCGAAAATCGGCACTGGAAATAAGCCCCTTCTCATAATGCTGGAAGAAGTCCTGCTGATGATATATGTCAAGAGCATGCTCCACATCCGGCAATCCCAGTTTCTTAAAATTCTCCAAACAACGCTGACGGTCCAAATCAATCAGTACACCGCCAAAGTCAACTATAAGATTTTTGATTCCTTTTCTTTTCATCACCCTATTTTTGCATGAAACGTCGGACAAGACGGATGCCTTCGCCCACCCATAATACCAAAGAAGTAGAAGCTATAATTATCATCCAGGTTGTGAAATCAAGTGGTTCCGTACGGAACACCGCTCCACCAAACTGCACAATAATGAACTGGCCTCCCAAAATAGCAAGTACCACCAACTCCATGCCGTAAGATCTGGAGATCCCTTTAAAGGCAGAATCCGACGTTCCGAATACCCTTGCATTGAAAAGGTTCCAGAATTGCAACATGACGAAGAAAGTAAAGAAGATGGTCAGGCGCTGCGGCGTCATACCATTCTCTTCATTATTAAACCAGAATAACATTCCCATGAGCAATATCAGGAAAGCCATTCCCATACCAAGAATATAATTTCTCATGGATTTAGTTATAATGAAATCAGTGCTTTTGCGGGGTTTCTCTTTCATCACACTTTCACTGGGAGGGATAGATGCCAAAGCCAAAGCGGCAAATGTGTCCATAATCAGATTCACCCACAACATCTGTGTTACGGTCAATGGCAGTTCAGTACCCACCAATGAGCCAAGCAGCACAATGAACAATGCCACAAAATTAATTGTCAGCTGGAATACGATGAAACGTTGGATATTCTTATACAACGAACGTCCCCACATCACAGCCGTACCGATACTGTTGAACGAGTCATCCAGCAATGTTATATCACTTGCTTCCTTGGCAACAGATGTCCCTGTTCCCATAGACAGACCTACCTGTGCATGGTTCAAAGCCGGAGCATCATTAGTACCGTCTCCCGTCACAGCCACCACCGCACCTTTCTGCTGCAACAGCTGGACCAAACGCTGTTTGTCGGTAGGGCGGGCACGTGACATAATCTTCAAATCCAATACCCTGTCAAGAGCCTCTTCATCCGTCAACTCGGCAAAAGCAGCACCTGTAATACGGTTCCGCTCAGTATCTTCCTCCTTCCACAAACCAATCTGCCGCGCAATTTCAGTAGCCGTACCCGGTGTATCTCCCGTCACTATCTTGACGCCAATGCCTGCCGACTGGCATTTTGCAACAGCAGCAGGCACATCCGGACGTATAGGATCGCTGATTGCCACAACACCCAGAAAAGACAGGTCATTCCCCGCCACCAAAGCCACGCAATCATCTTTCGCCGTATCATCATCTACTATCTTATAAGCAAAACCGAGCGTACGCATCGCCATATTCTGGTATTTCAGTAACTGGGCCTCCACAGTAGAACGATATTCCACAGCATCCACCCGCTTGCCGTCCAGCAGTACATCCCGGCATTTTCCCAATACGATTTCAGGTGCGCCCTTCACATAAAGGACTTTCTTTCCGATCAGAGGAGAGTCCACCAAAGTTGCCATGAATTTCCGTTCCGTAGAAAAGGTCAGCTGGTCAAGCACCTTCGCGCCCTCCCTAAGTTCCAGATAATTACGTTTCTGACTATCAAGCCACAAAAGCAAAGCCACCTCGGTAGGATTACCCACTCCCTTCGGTTTCTCTCCCGGTGTCATTTCTTCCAGAAAAGCGGTGGAATTGGCACTGATACCCTCTATTACCAGTTTACTCAAATCATCCTCCCCTACTTCCCTTCCGTTTTTCAGTCCGTAAAAGTCAGGTTCATACACCTGCATCAGGTTCTGCGTCAACGTACCCGTCTTATCCGTACAGATAACGGTTATCGCTCCCATCGTCTCGCAAGCGTGCATCTTTCTCACCAGATTATTGGTAGAAAGCATGCGCCGCATATTCAGCGCCAGACTGAGCGTCACACTCATAGGCAACCCCTCAGGAACAGCCACGACAATCAAAGTCACCGCCATCATAAAATATTGCAAAGTAGCTTTCAAAGCAGGCAACCATTGCTCAAACGTATGGAAAGAAGCAAAATCATAGACCAAAACCACATCCTTTATAAAGAAGATGGCAAACGCCAAACCTGCTACCGAGAAACCTATTTTTCCTATGAGGTTGGCAAGTTTTGTAAGTTGGATATTCAAGGGAGTAGGCTCGGTGCTTTGCTCCGTACTTTGACGGGCCACTTTCCCAATCTCCGTAGCGTCGCCAACCGCTTCCACACGCATCATTCCATGCCCGTCGACTACCGTTGTGCCACGCAACACGCGATTGGAAGCGTACGTAGCCTCTTCATCAAAATCGGCTTCTACAATGGTTTTGGCAATAACAGGCTCACCCGTAAGATTGGATTCGTTTACTTGCAGGGAAATGGCTTCCAACAACTCACCGTCGGCCGGGATCTCCTCACCGGTTTCCAAAATTATAATATCACCGACTACCACCTCCTTACGGGGAATCTCCTGTACACGCCCATTACGGATAACCTTTACTAAGGTTTCCTCATTCACAGCGTTCAGCAGGTCAAACTTTTTGTTGGCATCATATTCAAAGAAGAAACCGATGCCGGTAGCCAATAGAATAGCGGCTATGATACCGATGGTTTCGGCATATTCATTCTCGACCATGGAAATAATCAAAGAAAAGAAAGCAGCCACCAACAGCACTCTTACTACCGGGTCTTCAAACTTTTCCAAATAGAGTTTCCACAAAGAGGGACGCTTCGGGGGCGTCAAAAGGTTTACACCATGCTCTGTACGGCTCTTCCGCACTTCATCGTCAGTGAGCCCGACGTGATAAAAATCATCCTTTGTTGCAGTCATGCAAATCGTTAGGTTTAAATTGAATTGCAAAAGTACAACAATAATTTATATAGTAAATGTTATTAAATCTTTTTATAGGTTTGGTAAATTCCTTTCCCAAACTATTTTTTTACTTGGACAATAAACAAAAAGATGAATTCAATTGTTATCAAAGAAGAAATTTAAACAAAAGAGAGTTATGGAAAAGTACATCTGCACCATTTGCGAATACGTTTACGACCCCGAGCAGGGCGATCCTGAAAACGGTATAGAACCGGGAACAGCCTTCGAAGATCTTCCCGACGACTGGGTATGCCCCTTATGCGGAGTAGGCAAAGATGAATTTGAGAAAGCGTCCTAAGACGCTTTCTTTTCTTTTATATCACTGCTGGCTTCCACTACGTTGACAACGTAATCTCCCAGCTTTTCACATTCCGCAATAATGTCCATATAATAAACTCCCATCTGGTAATCATACTCCTTGTTATTAACATCAAGGATATTCTGGTTTTTCAGCTGATTGCGGTAATTATTGATTTCATTCTCAATATTGAACGACTTGTTCACATCGATGCCCTGATGATCCGAGCGCTCCACTACCACAATCATCTGCCCAAGAGCATCATCGGTCAGCTTCATCATAAAATGGATGTGTTCATATTGCTTTTCCGTAAATTCCAAATTCGCCTGCCGCTTGCGATTGATGGTACGCGCCAAGTTATAACAGCTGTCACCGATACTTTCTATCTCCGTCACTTCACGCAACATAGCCCTGATCTGCAGTTTACTCTCAGAGCTCAAACGTCCTTCCGAGACTTGGTTCAGGTAGTTCGCAATCTCCAGCTCCATACTGTCACTGATGTTCTCGTATTTTTCTATCCGGCTAAACAGCTTATTGAAATCATCATCCTTATCGGTATGCAGCAAATCGCGTACCATGCCAAACATACGATGAGTACGTTCGGCAAACAAGTGAATTTCTTTGCTTGCCTGCAGAATAGAAAGTTCCGCTGTGGAAAGCATACCGCCCGTAATAAAACGCAAGCGATATTCTTCGTCCTGTTCTTTCTGCGGAATGATGGCACAGACCGTACGTTCTATAAACTTCACGAACCATATCAGGATTAACACATTACATATATTGAAGCATGTATGGAAAGCCGACAGTTTAAATGAGACGGCAACGGCAGGATCCTTAGTGCCCATCACATTATCCACAAACCAAGACACTCCCTGCGTAAAAGGAATAAACAGGCACAACACCCATATAACGCCAAACACATTAAATACCAGATGCGCCAATGCAGCCCTCCTGGCCTGCGTATTACCGGTAAGTGCTGCAAGATTGGCCGTTATAGTCGTTCCTATATTCTCACCAAGAACAAGGGCCGCCCCCAACTCAAAGCTGATCCAACCGTTCGCACACATAATAAGAGTAATGGCCATTGTTGCCGCAGAAGCCTGCACAATCATAGTCAAGACTGTTCCTATAAGCACAAAAAGCAGTACGGATATATATCCCATATCGGTATAGTCCTGCACAAAAGCCAGCATTTCCGGGTTCTGACTCAAATCGGGCGCGTTGTTCTTCAAATAAGAAAGCCCCATAAACAAGAAAGAGAAACCAAAAATAAATTCACCGATAGACTTACGATTACTTTTCTGAGAGAAGAGGAGAGGAATACCAAAAGCTAAAAGAGGAAGGGCGAAAGCTGCGATGTCTACTTTAAATCCTAATGCTGAAATGATCCATGCCGTAACGGTAGTACCGATATTGGCACCCATAATCACACCGATAGACTGTGATAAGGTTAGCAACCCGGCATTGACAAAACTCACCACCATTACGGTAGTTGCCGAAGAGGATTGGATAAGCGCTGTTATGAGCACCCCTGTCAGCACGCCAGTCACCCGGTTGGTTGTCATAGCGGTTAGAATCTTCCGCAAACGGTCGCCGGCAAATTTCTGAAGTCCCTCACTCATAATTTTCATTCCGTAGAGGAACAACGCCAATGAGCCAAGCAGCTTTAAAAAATCATAAAAAGAATATTCCATCTTTAATTAGTTAAAGTGTTTCTTTGTGTCATTTGTTATTATGTTCTATATTTAACGTGTTAATCACCTCAAAAAAAGACATCATGAAACACATGTTACAAATTTGTTGCAAAAATAATAATATTTATAAAGAATTCCCTATAGGAAGCTCACTTTTGGATATTTATTACGGTTTTAATCTTAATTTTCCCTATCAGGTAGTCAGCGCCAAAGTAAATAACCGTTCTGAAGGACTCAATTTCCGGGTCTACAACAATAAAGATGTTGAATTTTTGGATGTACGGGATTCTTCCGGTATGCGTACATATGTCCGTTCACTTTGCTTTATCCTGTACAAGGCTGTCAATGAATTGTTTCCGGATGGAAAACTGTTTGTGGAGCATCCCGTATCCAAAGGCTATTTCTGCAATCTCCGCATCGGGCGTCCCATTGAGCTGGAAGACGTATCGGCCATAAAAAGACGGATGCAGGAAATCATAGCGGAAGATATTCCATTCCGCCGCACCGAATGTCATACCACCGAAGCCGTACGCGTATTCAGCGAACGGGGCATGAACGACAAAGTGAAACTGCTGGAAACATCCGGCTCCATATATACCTATTACTATACATTGGGAGATACGGTGGACTACTATTACGGCAATTTGCTCCCCAGCACAGGCTTTATCAAGCTGTTCGACATCGTGAAATATTACGACGGCCTCTTGCTGCGTATTCCCAATAAAGAGAACCCTGCCGTACTCGAAGATGTAGTAAAACAAGAGAAGATGCTTGATGTATTCAAAGAACATCTGCGCTGGAACTATATCATGGGGCTGAGCAATGTGGGCGACTTCAACCTTGCCTGCGAGGAAGGCCATGCAACCGACCTGATTAAGGTGGCCGAAGCCTTACAAGAAAAGAAGATAGCCCAAATTGCCGACGAAATCTATCACCGGGGAGAAAACGGAAACCGCGTAAAGCTTGTCCTGATCTCCGGCCCCTCCTCTTCCGGAAAAACAACCTTCAGCAAACGGCTCTCCGTACAGTTGATGACCAACGGCCTGCGCCCCTATCCCATTTCATTGGACAACTATTTTGTAGATCGTGAAGATACTCCGCGTGACGAAAACGGCAATTATGATTATGAATCTCTCTATGCCCTCGACCTCGAGCTTTTCAACAGCCAGCTGCAAGCCTTGCTTCGGGGAGAAGAAGTGGAACTGCCCCGGTTCAACTTCACGTTAGGCAAAAAAGAATATAAAGGAGACAAACTGCGCATCGACAAGCATACCATTCTTATATTGGAAGGCATCCATGCCCTGAACCCGGAATTAACCCCGCAAATATCCGCCGAGGATAAATACAAGATTTATGTTTCCGCGCTGACAACCATCTCACTTGACGACCACAACTGGATTCCCACAACGGACAACCGCCTGTTGCGCCGCATTATCCGCGACTTCAACTATCGGGGATATTCAGCTCAAGAAACCATTTCACGTTGGCCCAGTGTACGTGCCGGCGAGGACAAATGGATCTTCCCCTATCAGGAAAATGCCGATGTCATGTTCAACTCGGCCTTGCTGTTTGAGTTTGCCGTATTGCGCTGCCATGCAGAGCCCATACTCACCAGTGTGCCACGCAACTGTCCTGAATATGCCGAAGCCTATCGCCTCATGAAATTCATCAAATATTTTACACCGGTACAGGACAAGGAAATACCACCGACATCCTTACTGAGGGAGTTCTTGGGCGGCAGCAGCTTTAAATACTAAAACCGATGCCGGAGATTCCATCCGCCAATGAGGTAAATTATGGACTTTTGCATACAACATAGCAAAGAAAGTCTTAACTTTGTAAGCAAATAAAACAAACTTACGCATAATGAAAAGAATCATTACAGTACTTTTTGCGGCACTTTTCTGTCTGTGTGCCCAAACGTATGCACAAAATCGTGCCGATGAATTAATGAAACAAGCACAAGAAAGTCTTGCCAAAAAAGAATATATCAAGGCTCGCTACCTGTTCCTACAAGCCTATAATTCCTTTGCTTCACAGGAGAAATACACCCAGGCAGTGGAATGTGGCGTCAATGCCAGCGCCCTCTATCACCGCGAGAACTATTATAAAGAAGCATTCGAGTTACTGCGCAATGCAGAGCAACTGATAGGAAACGGCGAACAAAAACTTAAAAAGAACCTCCCCGACCTGCGTTTCCGCATCAATAAAGAACGGCTGCAGATGTACATCAACATCAAAAACCCTGCCCGCGCCAAAGAACAACTGAAAAAGCTGGAAGAAACAGCCCAAGCCGCCAAAAGCGACTCCTTGAACAACGATTTCCTATATACCCAAGCCAACTATTATTATACTTTCGGCATGAACTCACAAGGAGATGCGGCTTTCAAGAAACTGATAGAACAGTACAAACGGCAAAAGAATTATGCCAAGGTGGACGAATGTTACAAAACCCTCATAAGCATTGCCCGCAAAGCAAACAACGCAGGACTGGTGGCCCGCACCTATGACAAATACATTGTCTGGACAGATTCGGTCAAAGCGCTCACCGCACAAGACGAACTGAATATATTGAAAAAGAAATATGACGAGAGCCTGACTACCATCCAAGAGAAAGACGACTCCCTTTCCGCCAAACAGTACATTATTATCGGACTCTGCGTATTGGCAGCCATCTTAGCGGCAGCATTAGTAATAGGAGCAATCGTATTATTGCGTTTTATCATGCTGACCCGCAAGCAAAAAAAGGCGATTGCCATTGCCAATGAGCACAATGAACTGAAAACCAAATTCATTCAGAACATTTCCGCCCAAATGGAACCGACCTTGGATACGCTCGACTCACAGTTGCCCGGCGTACAGGCATTACGCACTTTCTCCGGTCACATCCAAGAGTTGTCCGAGTTGGAAAACAGTTTGTCAGAGCCCTATGAAGTACAGGAACAGAACATTTCAACTTTCTGCGAGAGCGTCATGGACAAAATAAGAAGCAAAGTACAAGAAGATGTGGTCCTCACTGTAAACGCTCCCAAACTGAATGTAAAAATCAATTCAGAGCATCTGGAACGCATCCTGCTACATTTGCTGGAGAATTCCGCCGAATACACTCCGGCAGGCGGAAAGATATGGTTGGATTTCAAAAAACGCGGTGCCCATACACATCAGTTCATCATCAGTGACACAGGTTGCGGGATTCCCGAAGAACAACGCGAGAGTATATTCAAGCCGTTCACCGAAGTAAAAGACCTGACTCAAGGCGACGGATTAGGCCTGCCTATCTGTTCGCTCATTGCCACCAAAATGAATGGCAGCCTCACGTTGGACAGCGGCTATACCAAAGGGGCACGATTTGTACTGGAATTGCATGCATAACTTCATTTTTATAACAAAAACATATAGGAGATGCTTATTTAGAAACAAACAATTCCTCATACATTCAAAATGACGTCAATTTGCAATAAAAAACTATGTAATGATATGATATATAACTTTTATATATCATATCTTTGCGATTTATATAATTAATGCAAATCGTCATGAAAACGCCTTATTATTTATGCCTATTCCTAATTCTGTCGGCATTCTTTTTCTCATGCAATAACAGCTCATATATTAGGGAATTGCATATAGCAGACTCACTGATTGCCACTAACCCTGACAGTGCCATTCCTTACCTATTGCAGTTAGAAAAAAAAGTCAGCATAGAACCGAAAAGCATAAAAATGCTTCATAAACTATTTACAATAAAAGCCCACGACAAAGCTTATATTCTTCATACTTCTGACTCTATAATTATGCAGATTGTGGAGTATTATGAAAAAAATAGCGACCAACATCTGTCAGAAGCCTACTACTACGCAGGAAGGGTATACAGTGACCTAAGCGATATGCCACGTGCATTACATTATTTCCAAAAAGCTATTAGCTTGCAGCAAAGCAATTCCGATTATAAACTCACCAGCAAAGTTTATAGTCAAATCGGTACTCTTTTACTTTATCAGGATATATATTCCGAAGCCATGACAGCTTTTCGGAAGGCATATCAATACAGCAGGTTAGAGAATGACAGCATCAGCATTATTTTTAATCTTCGGGATATCGGAAGTGCTTTTGTTGGTTTTGGTAATGCAGACAGTGCACTTCATTATTATAAAAAAGCATACATAAAAGCAAAAAAGTTAAACCAATGGAAGTGTATCAATATGATGCAGGGAGAACTTACCAAACTATATACCCAACTACACCAATATAATGTTGCCAAAAAGATGCTGGATGAAGCAATGCAGAACCCATACAGGCCCAACAAAAGTGGGCTTTACTCCATAGCCGCCGAATTGTATGAACGAACAGGAAATCTTGACTCAGCCCGTTACTTCTACCACATACTTATAGATTCCGGCACTATTTACGCCAAGCAGTCCTCTCACTTGGGACTAAGCCGAATAGCTCTGAAAGAAAAAAATAGTCAGTCTCTTATGAGCCACATCGAACAATATATTGTTTACTGCGACTCCATCCAAAAAATAATCGATACAGAGGTCATTGGCCGTATGCAAGCATCATATAATTACCAATTACATGAAAAAGAGAACTTATCATTAAAAGCTCAAAATGAACATCAAAAAGTCTGGTTACTATCGATTTTGCTATCATTGATTAGTGTTATAGCTTTCATTGCATTTTATATCTTATACAATAAACAACAAAGAGCACAATGGAAAGAAAGAGTGAGAAAGCTTGAAACTTTAAAAGAAGAACAATATAAAAAGAGCATATCGTTCATACAAGCTAACGAGCTGAAGATACAAGAGTTGGAAAATAAACTGCAAGCCAATATCATCCAAAACGCATCCATGAAGCAACTGTTACAAGCACAAAAAGAGCAACTTCAATGCGTCAACAATCAAGTAGAAGCAGATCAGAAAGAACAGGAAACTGCTATTATCGCTTTCCGGCAATCTGATATTTATTTAAAATTTCACCAAGCACATGATATTGGGGAAATTAAGGCCGAAGATTGGCAAGAACTACAAACAAATATTGACGCAACATTCAAAAAGTTCAGTGCACGTTTATATAGCCTTTACCCTTTAAGTGCCATAGAATTAAAAATATGCTTATTAATTAAAGCAGACATAAATACCAGCAACATAGCACTATTGACAGGGCGCACCAAATCCGCCATTACATCTGCCCGCAAAAAATTATACGAAAAGATTTATGGGAAGAAGGAAAGCCCCGAAAAATGGGACCAATTCATTCAAAGTTTATAAATAGTGTACAAAAACCGTACAACTCAATGCCATAACCGTATAATAACCGTACAAAAAAATATGCGACTTTAGAATAGTGCGCCTACCTTTGTAATCACAATTTAAAAACATAAAATTATGATTATGAAACGCCTATTACTAATTTGTATATGCATCTTATCATGTATATTCTGCTTTACCAAAGAAGTCCATATTAAACTTACCAAAAACGATCGAATGGCAGATACACGTTCTTCATCTGCAATTCATATCACACAGGATAATAACATTATCTACATTTATACAGACTCTCCCATACAAAACATAAAAATAACGGTGAAAGACGAGACAGGTAATTTAATATATTCTGAATATCTTACAAATATTTATAACCGTTACCCTATTCTCATTAACAATACAGAAAACGGATTCTATACAATATATTTAACAATCAACGATACTTCTGAATACTACGGAACCTTCTATATCGATGAATAACAATTACTATATATCTAATTTATAAATTTTAAAACTTATAATTATGAAAAAGACTAAATTACTATCAGTACTTGTAGGTATTATTTCCCTATGTTGCACAATACTTGGTTTATACGCATGTAATGAAGGCGATCTTATGGATTGGCCTAATAATTCTACAAAATATAATAATATTACAGACAAAGATCTTTTAAAAACAAAATTTGGGTATGCATTGGCCAAAGTTTTGGCAGAAGATAAAGATGTTAGAAAGATTATTAGAAATGAAGCTCTCAAAAAAATTAATTACGACTATGATGTATTATATGCAATGATTAAAAACAAAAAAAATCATGGGGGTGAAACTGTTGAAGAACTTCTTTTAAAATATATATCGAAAGATTCTCTATCTATCATCACCAACCAATTGCCAACTCTTACTATCTTTGTTCCAGAATTACCTGAAAATGCATTTTCTGCTGAAAAATGGGATATATTAAACACAATTCCCAAAGTAGCAATTCGTTTATCTTCTCCTATCAATACGCCAATACTAGATAATTTAGGTAATAAGAGGATTCTCCTTGCCAATGAGATACCTCTTTTTCCTGTAGTAGTTATTAAAGAAAATGAAAGAATTACCGCAAGTAAAGCCGCTCTAACCCGGGCTGTAACTAATAATGAGTTAGAAAGGAATGGGTTTACCTTTTTAGACACTTCATTTAACAATTTATCAACCAAGTTACAAACAAAAAATAGTGCAACACGTCTAACTGTAAATAATAATTTTGATAAATTAAAAGAAGCATATAATAAATATCCTAACGGAACAGGATGGCAAAGAGATTACATCTATTATAATATTTCATCAGAAACCCCCAATGGTCCATTTAATTATTCTTATAAAGAATATATTTGGGGGTTTGAAATGGTAGGAGATGTACAAGGAGCTATAAACAAAATCAGCGACCAAAGTGGAGATCCCCAATTTAAAGGGAATATCATAAGTGAGTCTGGAGGAAAGATAAGAGTATCTGGAAGTGGTTGGACAGATGGAGAATTCGAGTTTCAAGTTAAAGCTTATGTAGCATCTAAAACAGCTGTTGGTAACGAACTGACAACTTTCTTTAGAATCAAAGGGACTGACCTTTTTGATGTCAAAGGTTATAGAAATGGAGATGTCATAAAGGTACGATCTGGTGAAAATAAAAAAGTACTATTTCAAGAGCCTATTCCTCTTTTTTCCTGGAATTTAGAAGATTACAGTAGTACTATTAAAATATCAATAGAAGAAGTCGATGCTAATGAAACTATAAAAAACACTATTTCATCCACTAATGATTTCGCTACAAACTTTAGTTTTGATAAGACTATTGGAAAAACGCTAAAGTTAGGAGCACAATTTGGCGGTAGTACCAAAGATAGCAGAACTGTCACTTTTGAGAGAACCACCACTTTGGGCAATGATGAATTAGGAGAAATAGTTGTCAACTTTGGTGATATAGTACTTGTTGATGCAACAAATGTTATACGATCATGGACTCCACCCCGTCATCGTCCAACATCATCAATCAGCTATCCCAATTTTTCACCACAGTATTATACAGGATGGTATAGATTATACATCGCTCCTGGTCCTATAAATTAAGTGTTATGAGTAGACATCATCACATAAGTATCACTATTTTACTATTTCTCTTATTCTGTTATAGTTGCCATAATGATAATAATAGTAATATAGCAAACCAAAAGTTAGTTAATATCATTGTACAATATAAAGATCAAGAGGGTTTACATATAGATTATGGTGCTAAAATATTCATATACTATGGAATTTATTCGATGAATATAGCAGAATTTACTTATTCCCCAAATGGAGTTTTAGTTTATAGAAACAAAGAAATCATTCCTGACATAAAAACTATTGTTCAAAAGGAGAATACATTATTAGAAATTAGTAATAAGGAGAAAGTAACAATTATAACTGAAAGTTTTTATTATAAAGGGAGAACCACTGCTGATAGCTTCTCTCCCGACGATACGCCCATAAAAATAAATCTGACATTTGAGGAATAGTGAAAATGTCTAATAAAAACAGAGCATAACGGACTTTTTGCCTATTATGCTCTGTTTACTTTATATAATTATCTCTATTTTCCTCAACTACCTCAGAGCCTCCACTTCCTCCGGTGTCAACGGTATTTTTTTGCCCAAACGGCGCGCACCGGTTTCCGTTATCAGATAATCTTCTTCATTGCGGATGCCGCCGAAGTTGCGGTATTCTTCCACCTTATCATAATTGATGAAATCCTTAAACTTCTTTTCGCCTTTCCAAAGGTCTATCAGTTCAGGGATAAAATAGATACCGGGTTCAACGGTATGCACAAAGCCCGGCTCCAAAGGAATGGCGAGGCGCTGGCTTTTGCGGCCGAACTGCGTACTTTTGGGCTGGCCGTTGTAACCTACCCAAATCTCACCGAAGTTTTCCATGTCATGCACATCCAGCCCCATCATGTGTCCCAACCCATGAGGATAGAACAAAGCATGTGCACCCTCACGAACAGCATCTTCCGCATTACCCTTCATCAGGCCGAGCTCTTTCATCCCCTCCACCATAACGCGGGCCGAAAGTTCGTAAACGCTCATATAAGGGATGCCCGGACGGAGCGCCTTGACCGACTCCAGATGCATAGCATTCTGAATTTCATAAACGGCACGCTGGCGGGGAGTGAATGTCTTATCGGCAGGAATCGTAGAAGACATATCACCGGCATAGCCCGATTCCACTTCCGCACCGGCGTCAATCAGGAACAGGTCTCCCGGTTTCACTTTATTTCCATGATAATGATTATGCAGGGTTTGACCGTTGATCGTGGCAATCGTGGCAAATGAAAGTTCGCAGTTATTGGATTCGGCCACCCGGTTCATTTCCGCCACCACTTCATATTCGTACATGCCCGGACGGAGTACTTTCATGGCAGTAATATGCATGTCGGCCGTCACATTACATGCTTTTTCTATTTCCGCTACCTCTTCGGCGGATTTGTAATTACGCTGCGCCACAACTGCGCGGATAAAAGGGACGGATCCTTCCTGTCGTGCCGGCGGAATACCCAGCCAATCCATCAGTTTCAATTTATGTTCCGCCCGGTAAGGAGGAAGATAATGCACCGTCTGTCCTTTACGCACCGCTTTGTGCAGATAATTCACAATCTCGGAGGAAGGCATCACATCCGTTATGCCCACACGTTCGCTCTTCTCTTTCAAGGTAGGCTGTGTACCCATCCAGACAATATGGTCAATCGTCAGTTCATCTCCAAAAATAATCTCCTTGTCCTCGTCAATGTCGATAATCGCCGACAAGCCGGCAAAGGACAAGCCGAAATAATACAAAAATGTAGAATCCTGCCGGTAACGGAAGGTGTTATCTTCATAATGCAGCCCTTGCTCGTCATTACCTAAGAACAGCAACACTCCTGAGCCCATATTTTTCTTCAGTAGGGCCCGACGCTGTACATACGTTTCTTTAGCAAACATGATATTCTGTTTTTTTAATAGTTATACCACAAAGATAAGAAGAATATTTGAAAGGATAAGATAAAACCCGAACATGTATAAAGAAGAACTACTTAGTCACCGGAATTGCGTTCAATGCCCTGTCCCTCTCTTCCTTAGGATGAGATTACATTAAAAGGCTTCTAATATAGCATTAAAAGCCTTTTAATATCATATTAGAAGCCTTTTAATGCTATTTCACTCCCGAAGTGACCTCCACTCATATGCAGTAAGACACAACCAAGCTGCGTCTTTCTTGTTAAATATAATAAGAGAAGATTTCTCGTTCCCGAACTATTCACTATTTTTGCAAAAAGTGCGGAGATAAAACTTATCTTTGCAGCAAGTAAACAATGTATAAAGTATGGCACAAGGTTCCCGACAGATACAGACTCAAGCGCAACAGCAGATACAGACGCTGTCACCACAGCAGATTCTGGTAGTAAAGCTACTGGAGCTTCCGGCAATAGAGCTGGAAGATCGCGTACGTGCCGAGCTTCTGGAAAACCCCGCACTGGAAGAGGGGAAGGACGATACTGCCGGTGATGAGTATTCCGATGCTCCCGACGCAGACTCCGGTACAGAAGAGGGCGGAGACACCGATTATGACTCCTTGAGCGATTATCTCACCGAAGATGATATACCCGATTACAAATTACAGGAAAACAACCGCAGCAAAGGAGAACAGGCCGAAGAGATTCCTTTCTCCGATACCACTTCTTTCTATGAAACCCTGAAAGAACAACTGGGCGAACGCAATCTCACCGAACACCAGCGTGAACTGGCCGAATACCTCATCGGATCATTGGATGACGACGGGCTGTTACGTAAATCGCTGGAAAGCATCAGCGACGAACTTGCCATCTACGCCGGCATTGAAGCCACCACCGGAGAGTTGGAGGAAGCCCTGAAAATCATTCAGGATTTCGACCCGGCCGGATTGGGAGCCCGCAACCTGCAAGAGTGTCTCCTCATCCAGATACGACGCAAGATAGAGCAGCAAAACTTCACTCCCAACCCGTTGCTTTCTATCGAAGAAGCCATTATTTCCGAATGTTACGAAGACTTCACCCGTAAACATTGGGACAAAATACAACAAAAGCTCGGACTGGAAGAAGAAGCCTTCCGCCAAGCCATAAACGAAATCTGCAAACTGAATCCACGTCCGGGCGCATCGCTGGGCGAGGCCATCGGCAAAAACCTGCAACAAATCGTACCGGATTTCATTGTGGATACGTATGACGACGGCACCATAAACCTTACGCTCAACAACCGGAATGTTCCCGAACTGCGCATGAGCCGCGATTTCACCGAAATGGTAGAGGAACACACCAGGAACAAAGCCAACCAGTCCAAGGAGTCCAAAGAGGCCATGATGTTTCTGAAGCAGAAAATGGATGCCGCCCAAGGATTCATAGATGCCGTCAAGCAACGTCAGAACACATTGCTGACCACCATGCAAGCCATTATCGACCTGCAACGCCCTTTCTTCCTCGATGGTGACGAGTCGTTGCTCCGCCCCATGATATTGAAAGATGTCGCAGAACGCACCGGACTCGACATTTCAACAATCTCCCGCGTCAGCAACAGCAAATACGTACAGACCAATTACGGCATCTATCCGCTGAAGTTCTTTTTCAATGACGGATATGTTACGGAAGACGGAGAAGAAATGTCAGTACGGGAAATACGGAAAATACTTAAGGAATGTATCGACAGCGAAGATAAGAAAAAACCCTATACCGACGATGAACTGACAGAAATCCTGAAAGAGAAAGGATACCCGATTGCCCGCCGCACCGTAGCCAAGTACCGCCAGCAGCTAAACATACCGGTGGCAAGGCTGAGGAGATAGAAAGGGACAAGGCAGCGGAATGACAAAAGAGTGATAATGCAAAACCAGAGAAATGGCCATAGAACAACAACATATCATAACTGACAAAACCCTCATCAGGGCAGCCAAGGCGGTTTCGGTGATATTCACACCGTTCTCCATTCCCTTCGTGGCATTCCTGATTCTATTCGTGTTTTCGTACCTGCGGATCATGCCACTGCAATACAAGTTAATCGTACTGGGAGTGGTGTACTGCTTTACAATCCTTATGCCTACCCTGACCATCTTCCTTTTCCGTAAGATCAACGGATTTGGCCCCGGCGATTTGGTAGAGCGGAAACGAAGGTATGTACCGTTCATCCTGACCATTACCTCTTACATCTTCTGCCTGCTCATGATGCACCGGCTGAATATCCCCTGGTATATGACAGGAATTATTTTTGCCGCTCTCATCATGATGATAATCTGCGTTATTGTCAACCTGAAGTGGAAGCTCAGCGAACACATGGCAGGAGCCGGCGCCATAATAGGCGGACTGGTTGCTTTCAGCGCCCTGTTCGGATACAATCCGGTGGGTTGGTTGTGCATATTCATCCTCATCGCAGGCGTGTTGGGTACGGCGCGGATCATCCTCCAACACCATACGCTGGGCGAGGTAATGGGCGGTTTCGCCGTAGGGCTGATTTGCTCCCTGCTGGTGCTGCACCCGTTCTGCAAATTAGTATTCCGTTTGTTCAACATATTCTTATTTTAAATATTAACTCTTAAAACTAACGATTATGAATTTTCCTAATGATGTAAAGTACACAAAAGAGCATGAATGGATTCGCCAGGAAGGCGATGTAGCTTATGTAGGAATCACCGACTATGCCCAAGAACAGTTGGGTGATATTGTATTTGTCGACATCCAGACAGTAGGCGAAACATTGGCAGCCGATGAGGTATTCGGCACTATCGAAGTAGTAAAAACCATTTCCGACCTCTTCTTGCCCGTTGCCGGAGAAGTGTTAGAGCAAAACGAGGCTTTGGAAGAACAGCCGGAACTGGTAAATAAAGACCCGTACGGCGAAGGCTGGCTCATCAAAATCAAACCTGCCGCCGACGCAGACTTCGACAGCCTGCTGGATGCAGAAGCATACAAAGCACTGATTAATGATTAATCACTAAACTCTAATCGCTAAACCCTAATAATATGTCTCCAATTGTCAGTATCATTATGGGCAGCACCTCCGACCTTCCTGTCATGGAAAAGGCCGCACAACTGCTCAATGATTTACATGTACCGTTCGAAATGAACGCTCTCTCTGCCCACCGCACTCCGGAAGCAGTAGAAGAATTTGCCAAAGGCGCCCGTAAGCGCGGTATTAAAGTAATTATCGCCGCAGCCGGCATGGCCGCAGCTCTGCCCGGTGTCATTGCCGCCAACACCACGTTGCCCGTAATCGGGGTGCCCGTAAAAGGTTCCGTCCTCGATGGCGTGGATGCCCTTTATTCCATTATCCAGATGCCTCCGGGCATCCCGGTAGCCACCGTAGCCATCAACGGAGCGATGAATGCTGCTATCCTTGCAGTGCAAATGCTCGCTTTGAGCAACGATGAACTGGCAGAAGCCTTTACCGCTTACAAAGAAGGTCTGAAAAAGAAAATCGTGAAAGCAAACGAAGACCTGAAAGAAGTGAAATACGAGTATAAAGTAAACTGATTAATCACTAACAACGTGGATATATTCAATTACTCCCGACGGGAAACATCAGAAGTGAATATCGGAGCCACCCCTATGGGCGGCTCCAATCCTATCCGCATACAAAGCATGACCAATACCTCCACGCAAGATACCGATGCGTGTGTGGCACAGGCCAAACGTATTGTGGATGCCGGCGGAGAATACGTACGCCTCACCACCCAGGGCGTCAAGGAAGCGGAGAACCTGATGAACATCAATGCCGCCCTGCGCCAAGACGGCTACATGGTGCCACTGGTGGCAGACGTACATTTCAACCCTAAAGTAGCAGACGTTGCCGCGCAATATGCGGAAAAGGTCCGCATCAACCCGGGCAACTACGTGGATGCCGCACGCACCTTCAAGCATCTGGAATATACCGATGAGGAGTACGCGCAAGAGGTCCGGAAGATACGCGACCGCTTCATTCCCTTCCTGAACATCTGTAAAGCCAATCACACCGCCATCCGCATCGGTGTGAATCATGGTTCGTTATCCGACCGTATCATGTCGCGCTACGGCGATACTCCCGAAGGCATGGTGGAATCATGCATGGAATTCCTACGGATCTGCGTAGCGGAGAAATTCATGGATGTGGTTATCTCCATAAAAGCGTCCAATACGGTAATCATGGTGAAAACCGTACGTTTACTTGCCCACATAATGGAAAAAGAAGGCATGCACTTCCCCCTACATCTCGGCGTAACGGAAGCCGGAGACGGAGAAGACGGACGCATCAAATCGGCCTTAGGCATCGGCGCTTTATTGGCCGACGGCTTAGGCGACACCGTCCGCGTATCCTTAAGCGAGGCTCCCGAAGCGGAAATTCCCGTTGCAAGGAAACTGGTGGACTATATGACGCAACGCCGCAATCATCCGTACATACCGGGTGCGGTGGCTCCCGAGTTCCATTATCTCTCTCCTGAACGCAGAACGACGACCGCTGTGCATAACATAGGCGGGGAAAACCTTCCGGTAGTCATTGCTGTGCGTCTGGACGGGAATATGGATTTCAACCCGCAGTTTACGCCCGATTACGTGTACGCAGGACGCCAGTTGCCCGAACACCCCATCAAAGGCATGCAATACATCATCGACGCCGACCTTTGGAACGGCCAACCCGATACATGGCCCGCTTTCAAAAGCGAACAGCTGCCGTTTGTCAGCGGATTCAACGCATCATTGAAATTCCTGTTCATCAGTTACATGGGACTGGACGACGAAGCGATTGCCTGCCTGAAGTATCATCCGGAAATAGTCCTTGTCGCACAAAGCATCCACCCCAACCGACTGGGCGAATACCGCGCTTTGGCGCACCAACTGATGAATGAAGGACTGAAAAATCCTCTTGTTTTCTTCCAGCACTACGCCGAAGATGAGGTGGAAAACCTGCAAATCAAATCGGCTGCCGACATGGGAGCGCTCATCATCGACGGATTCTGCGACGGTATTCTCCTCTTCAACCAAAGCAAACAAAAGGGCGGCAAGAAGATAAGCGACAAGGTGACAGACGCCACCGCTTTCGGCATTTTGCAGGCAGGACGTGTCCGCACCAGCAAAACGGAATACATCTCCTGTCCGGGTTGCGGCCGTACGCTCTATGACCTTGAAAGCACCATCGCCCGCATCAAGCAGGCAACATCGCACCTGAAAGGACTTAAAATCGGTATTATGGGCTGTATAGTCAATGGCCCCGGTGAAATGGCCGATGCCGACTACGGGTACGTAGGCGCCGGACGAGGCAAAATCAGCCTGTACAAAAAGAAAGAATGTATTGAAAAGAATATCCCCGAAGAGGAAGCAGTGGAAAAACTGATAGAACTAATCAAAAAGAACGGGGATTACACTGAGAGATAAGTTCCTTTTCCCTCACAAAAGACGCAGAGTCCCACAGAGAGATTTCATTATTCCTGGACCGTTCAAACCGGATTCCGGGAGAAGAAAATCTCTCTGTGGGACTCTGCGTCTTTTGTATGATGATTTTTTGGGGGCGGAACACCCCTACCAGCAAACCTACCGTTTGCTCTCGTCCGATTTTGCAAGCGGGGCGCCGAGCATCTTTTTATACTCCTCCGGAGCAGTCAATATCTTGGCAGCTTCCTTCAAATCATCATCATCCTTTAATTGCTGGATAATGCTTCCGCGCTGATAATAATAGCGTTTGATAATCTCCACAGCAATCATTTCCTTGATATCTTTTGAGAAGTGGTCAAGGTCGCGCTCCAAATTATGGGACAACTTCTTCTCCAAAGCTTCGAACTCGCCCGACGCATCTGCCAGATAGCCTTCAAACTCGGCCATCTCCTTCAGGTTTTTCAATATCTTCTCGGTCTGCTGGTCATACTTGAAATCGGCCTTTTGCACCATTGCCTTGAAGTCGGCATAGTCGGCATCGGTGATTTTGAAATCCTTGGGTTCCGGAACCGTAGGATGCTTCAAGCAATACTCTGTGGCATAATTAAATATCAGGTTGTCATTCACCAGATAGAACAGGATATTAGGCAATTTATCCTGCTTGACGGTAATATCGGGAGTGACCCCGCCACCGTCGCGCACTTCGCGCCCTGCCGCAGTGTGGAATACTGTGGTGAGGCTGTCCGGAATACGTCCCACACTACCGTCTTCATTACGGTGCTTATAGTCGATGGCCTGCACGCAACGGCCGCTTGGGATATAATATTTGGAAGTGGTCAGCTTCATTGTACCGCCATAAGGCAGTGGACGGGTAGTCTGCACAAGCCCCTTTCCAAATGTACGGTTGCCCACCACCACTGCACGATCGTAATCCTGCAATGCACCCGCCAGAATCTCCGATGCAGAAGCCGTAGCGCTGTTCACCAATACAGCCAACGGGATTTCCAGATCCAACGGCTCGCGCAAGGTCTTATACGTATTGCTCGCCTGTTTGATTTTTCCTTTCGTAGTCACCAGCGTTTTGCCCCTCGGCAGGAAGAAGTTGGCTATTTCCACCGCCTCATCCAGCAAACCGCCGCCATTATTGCGCAGGTCGATCACCAAAGAAGTGATTCCCTGTTTCTTCAAATCAAGAAACGCCTGCTTGAACTCTTTGGAAGGATTGCCGGAGAAAGTGCTCAAGTTGATGTAACCGATGTTATTGTCCAGCATCGCATAATAAGGAATAAAAGGCAACTGGATGGAACGACGGACAATGTCGAACTCCAACGGCTGTTCCGTTCCGGGACGCTGCACTTTCAGCTTGAAACTTGTGCCCACCTGTCCGCGAAGCATTTCGCTCACTTCCTGATTGTTCTTTCCCGCAAGGTCTTTGCCGTCAATCTCCATAAGGATGTCACCCGCCTTCAGACCTACGGTGGCAGCCGGCATATTTTCGTATGGCTCGGCTATCATAGACCGCTTCAGCTTGGTGTTCCAGGTTATGATCGAGCCGATACCGCCATACGAGTTTTTCAACATCTGCTCCAGCTCGCTCTGGTCGTCTTCCGGAAAATATTGTGTATAAGGATCGAGCGAGTAGAGCATCGACTCGATGCCGGTACGGATCGTTTTGTCCGGATCTATCGTATCCACATAGAACATATCCAGTTCTTTCACAATAGAATTGAATATATCCAGATTTTTGGCTACCTGAAAACTACGGCCATCACCACTCTTGAATCCGAAAAAGAAACTCGTACCCACTGCCAGCAACAGGACAGCTATCCAACGTATTTTTAAATATTTCATATGTTCTAATTTATCATTATAATCTTTTCTTTTATCTTCTCCCATTTAGAATCCGGCAGCTCCGTTCCAATCACCTGTATCACCTCTCCCGACAGGATGGAGCCTATATTTCCGCACTTCTCCAAAGAATAGCCGCAAGTCAGCCCGTAAAGGAAACCTGCCGCAAAGAAATCTCCGGCACCTGTGGTATCCACCACATTCTTCACCGGTACGGCCTCAACGTGCACCTCTTCCGTTCCCTTGCGAATCAATGAGCCACGCGCTCCCACCTTTACAATGGCAATACTACACATTTTGGCAATAATATCCAACGCTTCTTCGGGTTCTTTGCCTGTGAACGCCTTAGCCTCTTCCTCATTAGCAAAGACAATATCCACATATTTATTGACCAAAAGGGAGAAAAACTCATGGTCACCCGCCACGATGTTATAACTTGCCATGTCCAGACAAACCTGCAAGCCGGCTTCCTTTGCCAATTCGATAGCGCGGAGAATCATGTCGTGCTCCTGCACCAGATAGCCCTCTATAAACAGATAAGTATATCCTTTGAACATCTCCAGTGACAACTCTTCCGCTTTCAATGTGGACGCCGCCCCCAAATATGTGCCGAAGGTGCGTTCTCCGTCCGGAGATATAAAAGTAGACGCCACTCCCGAAGGCAGTGTATCCGAAACCAACAAGTTGGCTTCCGTTCCATGCTTCAGCAGGCTTTCCCCAAAAAAGCGGCCGTAAGAATCATTATTAACCTTTCCTATGAACCCGGTGCCCGCCCCAAGCTGCGCCATGGCGCGGATGGCATTCCCGGCAGACCCTCCGGTGGCCTGATGCGTCTTCATCCGGCTAAAGTATTTATTGATTTTCAGCAATTTATCCTCGTCAATAAGAGTCATGCTACCCTTAGGCAACTCCATTTCCGTTAAGATTTCATCACTGTCAAGGGTTGCTAACACATCGACCAATGCGTTTCCCAATCCAATTATTTTGTCCATTCTT